>Ga0209181_10002601_pt1 | contig 29282 bp, 26 predicted proteins | sample MAT05_FD_187208 | JGI IMG/M metagenome (GOLD analysis project Ga0209181, IMG submission 187208) | Freshwater microbial communities from Lake Fryxell liftoff mats and glacier meltwater in Antarctica - MAT-05 (SPAdes) (version 2) | ecosystem: Environmental > Aquatic > Freshwater > Ice > Liftoff...
GCTCGGCATCGGTGGTTCGCCCGAGAAAGCCATGCTGATGGCGAAGTGGGCGATGATGGAACCGATGAATATCCATGAATTGCAAGCCCGCGGGCCATCGAACCGAGCCGAGCAATTGCGCCTTGAGCTGTTCGAAAAGGTCAACGCACTTGGTATCGGCGCGCAGGGGTTGGGTGGACTCACGACGGTGCTTGACGTAAAAGTCGTCGACTACCCAACGCACGCTGCGTCCAAACCGGTGGCGCTGTTACCGAACTGCGCCGCCACCCGCCACGCACATTTCACGTTGGACGGCTCGGGGCCTGCAACGCTTGCGCCGCCATCGCTGGACGACTGGCCGAAACTGACATTGGATTTTTCGACATCCAAACGCGTCAACATCGACGGCATCAGCAAAGCCGAACTCGGCCAACTGAAATCGGGGGATCGCGTATTGCTTACCGGCAAAATTCTTACCGGTCGCGACGCTGCGCACCGGCGCTTGGTCGACATGATGAGTCGCGGCGAAACACTGCCGGTCGATTTCACCAATCGCATCATCTACTACGTTGGACCCGTCAATCCCGTTCGCGACGAAGTGGTCGGACCGGCCGGGCCCACCACCGCTTCGAGGATGGACAAGTTCACCGCCGACATGCTTGAGAGGACCGGCTTGATCGGCATGATTGGCAAGTCCGAGCGAGGCACCGCGACCATCGACAACATCAAGAAAAACGGTGCCACCTATTTCATCGCCGTCGGCGGTGCCGCCTATCTCGTCTCAAAGGCGATCAAGGCATCGCGGCTGGTAGCCTTCGACGATCTCGGCATGGAAGCGATCTACGAATTCGATGTCAAAGACATGCCCGTGATTGTCGCCGTTGACTCCACTGGTACGGCGGTGCACCGAACCGGCCCGCAGGAATGGCGCGCCAAGATCGGCAAGATTCCGGTCGTGGTGGTTTGAATCAAGGCACCATTGCCAAAGAAACGTGACTCTCATTCACCCGGAACCAATGTGTCCTCACCGACGCTTGCCGGAAGTAACGCTTCACCATGCCACCACTGACACCCAGACAGCCTGACCAACCGCCCAAGGTAGCCGTGATTGACGGCTCCACAGGATTTCGGCTGGCGATTGCCGCGATGATCAAGCAGTATTTCCCGAATGCTTCGATCGAAGATCTTGATCCTTACTCGCAGACCATGCGCAGCGCAGGCCTTTCGTTTGGCGCGCCGGCAGACGCCATCGTACTAGGCGGCGTTGGCACCGAGACCGAAGCCAACGACGCTCTGAAGCGCCTGCGAAGCCTTGCCAATTGCCCGGCGATCATCATGCTGGTCGCAGAAAACCTGATGCCGCTGCGCGATTCGCTCCGCTCGGCCGGGGTGTTCGACGTGCTGCGCAAAGATGCCCTGTCGGCGCAGCGTCTGCGTGAGGCTTTGCAGCGCGCGATTGAAATTCACCCGGATACTGGCGGCGAAGGTACGCGGCTCTCACACCAGCCGGGCGCGGGCGGCAGCGCTGCACCGCCATCCTACGGTAGGTTTCAATTCGTCAATGATGGTGAGCGCATCGGTGTAGATATCGACGGCTACCGTTACCTCTCCCATCTGGCCAGCGGCGAAATGGCGCAGGTCTTCTTCGCCGAAAGAATCGAAACCGGCAGCAAAGCCGCGATCAAACTGCTGACCTCCACACCGCTTCACAACACCCGCGGGATCGCTGACCTAGGCGAGCTATCGCGGCGGCTGCGGCCGTTGCGCGGTGGCTTTGTCGTGAATGAATTCGATTCCGGTATCGCCGCGTCTTTTCCCTACAGCGTACTGGAGTTTCTCTCAAAGGGGGATCTGCGCCGACGATTGCAGACGCGGTTTTCCGCGGCCACCGCAATCCAAACCATGCGTCGCCTGTTGGCCGCCCTCGAGGCGCTGCATCAACAGGGCATCTGCCACGGCGATCTGAAACCGGAGAGCGTTTTTTTCCGGGCCGACGGCAGCGTGGCGTTGATCGACTTTAATATCTCGACGACGTTCGGTCGTCCGGTTCGCAGTAGCGATGTTGGCGACGCGCTGGGTACCCCAACGTACATGAGCCCGGAGCAAGGCGCCGGACGCGCCGTTGATGCGCGCAGCGATCTGTACTCGGTCGGCATCATATTTTATGAAATGCTGACCTGTATTCCGCCGTTCACGGCTGACTCAGCCGCGCAAATTATTTTCCTTCATCTGCACGACGAAGTGCCGCTGCTGCCGCAAAAGCTCCGACATCTCCAACCAATTGTCGACCAGTTGCTGGCCAAGTCGCCAGCCGAGCGCTACCAAACCGCTGCCGAAATCAATGCCGCACTTTCGGTGTTTGACGAACAGGCGCGTTAACCGCTCATCCAGAAATCGAATTGTGACGCTGAACTGATGACAAAATCCACGCCTTACCCCGTCGTGACGGCTTCCGCAGATTCACTGTTCCTCGCCCGCGCGGTGGATGCTGCGGCCGGCGTGCCGCTGCTGATCCTGGCGGCCGATGCCGCCGACGCCGAGCGTCTTGCCACCGAAATCCAATGGTTTGCGCCGTCGCTTCGCGTCTGCCGGTTGCCTGATTGGGAAACCCTGCCCTACGACCATTTTTCGCCGCACCCCGATCTGGTCTCGGAACGCGTTTCCACGCTCTATCGTTTTTCACGCGGCGATTTCGATATCGGCATCGTTCCCGTTACCACCGCAATGTCCCGCCTGGCGCCGCGCGAATACCTGGCTGGCCGCGCGTTTTTCCTGCGCGTGAAGACTCCGCTCGATCTCGAGCGCTTCCGCAACGATCTCAGCTTCGCCGGGTATGCGTCGGTCAAGCAAGTCATGGCACCGGCTGAGTACGCCATTCGCGGCGGACTCGTTGACCTCTTTCCGATGGGCTCCACCATTCCATACCGGATCGATTTGCTCGGTGACGAAATTGAGGCGATCCGTACGTTTGACGTTGATACACAGCGCAGCATCTACCCCGTCAACGAGATCCGTCTGCTCCCGGCGCGCGAGTTTCCGTTGGACAAGGAGGGTCAGCATCAATTCCGCGAGCAATTCCGCGATCGCTTCGAAGGCGACCCTTCGAAGTCACGGATGTACAAGGACGTCTCGTCGGGCATGGCGCCAAACGGCATCGAATATTTCCTGCCACTATTCTTTGCCGGCACGTCGAGCGTGTTCGACTATGTGCCGGCCCGGACACGCGTGTTCCTGCACGGGAATGTCGAGTCGGTTGCGGACGCGTTCTGGCGCGATGTGAAATCACGCTACGACTTGATGCGTGGTGATCGCGACCACCCGCTGCTGCCGCCGACGGATGTGTTCCTTCCCGTTGATGAATTGTTTCGCGACATCGGTCGCTTCCACAAACTCGTTGCCGCTGACATCGCGCAGCCTGTTGCCGCTCTGCCACCAATCGATGTGGATCGAAAAGCGGCCGATCCGTTGGCACGATTGCGTCAACTGATCGCGACCTTCGACGGTCGCGTGATGGTCGCGGCCGAGAGCCTCGGTCGACGCGAGACGATCCTGACCTTTTTCAGAGACCACCAACTAAACAGCAGCGCTGGCGAGGGGTTTCAGGCAATTTTGGCCCAAACACCGCCACACGCTTCGACTTTGCCTGCAAGCATCATCATCACCACCGCGCCCGTTCAACGCGGATTCATTTCATCAATAGACCGGCTGGCCATCGTCACTGAGAACGAGCTGTACGCAAGCGAAGTCAAGCAATCGCGTCGTCGCGAAAAAAGCCGCACCAGCGCAGAAGGCATGCTGCGCGACTTGGCCGAGGTCAAGATCGGTGACCCGGTGGTTCACGAACAGCACGGTATCGGTCGCTACATGGGCCTCACGTCGATGGATCTGGGCGAAGGCGCGATGGAGTTTCTCGAGCTGCATTACGATGGCGAGGACAAACTGTTCGTGCCCGTTTCCCAGCTGTCTGCCATTTCACGCTACACCGGCGCCAATCCCGACAGCGCACCGTTGCACCGACTGGGCTCTGGACAATGGGAGAAGGCGAAGCGCAAAGCCGCCCAACAAATACGCGACACAGCCGCAGAACTGTTGAATCTTTACGCACGTCGCGCGGCGCGTCAGGGTTTCGCGTTCCCGATGAAAGCCAACGAGGTTGATGCCTTCGCCGCAGGATTTCCGTTCGAAGAGACAGCCGATCAGTCGGCGGCGATTGCCGCAGTCACCGCCGACATGACCTCGGGCCGGCCGATGGACCGGCTCATCTGCGGCGACGTCGGCTTCGGCAAAACCGAAGTCGCGTTGCGCGCCGCATTTCTCGCCGTCAACGCCGGCAAGCAGGTCGCCATCTTGGTTCCCACGACACTGCTGGCCGAGCAGCACTTTCACAACTTCTCGGATCGTTTCGCCGAGTGGCCCGTCAAGCTGTCTGAGTTCTCGCGCTTTCGGTCACCCAAAGAAACTGCCGAGGCAATCAAAGGCATCGCCAACGGTACCGTTGATATCGCCATTGGCACACACAAACTGATCCAGAAGGACGTGGTGTTCAAGAACCTCGGGTTGGTCATCATCGACGAGGAGCACCGCTTTGGCGTTCGCCAGAAAGAGGTATTGAAGGCATTACGCTCGGAAGTCGACGTCCTCACGCTCACCGCGACACCGATTCCGCGCACGCTCGCCATGTCGCTCGAAGGCTTGCGCGATTTTTCAGTGATCGCCACTGCGCCACAGCGGCGTCTCTCCATCAAGACATTTGTGCATACGCTCTCAGAGGGCACCATTCGCGAAGGCATCATGCGCGAGCTCAAGCGCGGGGGGCAGGCCTACTATTTGTATAACGAAGTTGAGACGATTCGAAATCAACTCGAACGTCTCGAGCGACTGGTACCCGAAGCGCGTATCGCGGTGGCGCATGGGCAACTGCCAGAGCGTGAGCTTGAACGCGTGATGCGAGACTTCTACCAGCAGAAGGCCAATGTACTGCTGTGCTCGACCATCATCGAAACCGGTATCGACGTACCGACAGCCAACACGATCCTCATCCACCGCGCCGACAAGTTCGGTCTCGCGCAGCTCCACCAACTGCGTGGCCGCGTCGGGCGTTCGCATCATCAGGCTTATGCATACCTGCTCACGCCGCCCGACGAGGCACTCAACATCAATGCCAAACGACGTCTGGAAGCAATCCAGGCGATGGAAGATTTGGGTGCCGGCTTCTATCTGGCGATGCACGATCTGGAAATCCGTGGCGCGGGCGAAGTGCTAGGCGATTCGCAATCCGGCGGCATCCAGGACATCGGCTTCACGCTTTATTCGGACATGCTCAACCATGCGGTGAAGTCGCTCAAGGCCGGCAAGGAACCGGACCTGTCCAAGCCACTCGGCGTTTCCACTGAGATCAACCTTCACGCGCCGGCGCTGCTACCCGATACCTACTGCGGCGATGTACACGAGCGACTGGTGATCTACAAGCGCCTCGCCAATTGCGAATCCGCTGGTGCGCTTGAACAGCTAAAGGAAGAATTGATCGACCGCTTCGGCACGCTGCCGGACGCCACTGCCAATCTGTTCGACAGTCATGAACTGCGAATCCTCGGCAAACCGCTTGACCTGATCAAGATTGATGCGAGTGCGGTGTCGATCACAATTCAATTCGGGCCGGACACACCGATCCACCCGCATCGCGTCATTCAACTGGTTCAGCAAAAGCGCCATTTCAAACTAGCAGGGCCGGACAAACTCAAGATTGAGAAGGCCATGGTCGATCTGCACGATCGCGTACTTGCGATCAAAGCTGTGCTTTACGAATTGACACCCATCACCAGTCAAAACAAAGTGGCCGCCTGAGATGAATTCACCAACGCAAAAATTCAGTGACTTTCGTCTGCTTGCCATGGATATGGACTCGACACTCATCACCATCGAGTGCATTGACGAGATCGCTGACTTTGTCGGGAAGAAAGCGGAAGTCGCCGCCATCACGGCGGCGGCCATGCGCGGTGAAATCGATTGGCCGACGTCGCTGCGTCAGCGTGTTGGGCTGCTGGCGGGTCTCGATGAATCGATACTGGGGCGGGTTTATACCGAGCGCCTGCAACTTTCGCCGGGGGCAATAGAGTTGATTGCCGCGGCGGACGCAATGGGGATCTACACGCTTTTGGTGTCCGGTGGATTTACCTACTTCACTGAACGACTGAAAGCCAGGCTTGGTTTGGATGCCGCCTACTCCAATCAATTGCAAATCATCGATGGCAAGCTCACCGGCGAAGTGGTTGGGCCGCTATGCGACGCGTATGCCAAAGCCCGGCACGTCCGGGAAACTGCTGAAAAAATCGGCGCGGCGCGGGGTGAAATCATGGCTATCGGCGATGGTGCCAACGATTTATTGATGCTCGCTGAAGCCGGCACCTCCATCGCCTACCGTGCCAAACCGGTTGTGCAAGCGCAGGCCACACATGCCATCAACGACGGCGGACTCGACGCTGTCTTGTCAATGTTCCGATCAAGCTGATCGCGCGGCATGTGGACGATCGTTCGTTTCCTGCCTCTGCCGTCGATGCACGCAAGATGAGCGCCACCCACTCGTCGGCACTTGCTCGAAGCGTTTCCCTTGCGGGCCGGCCAACTGCAGAAATTGAAAGTGCCCGACTAGCGGGCACTTTCAGGCATTTTTGGCTGGAACAGCACGCCAATCGGGGACTTTATTTATTCAACCCTTGTCAGCGTCCGCAACAGTTGGCAACGGGAAATAAGCATATGGCGCTTTCGGCGCTTCTGAATCCTCGTTGCGTTTGAGTTGATCGGCATCAAGTTGCTTGTCCCACCACGTGGCGCGGTTGTGTTTTTGCAATTCCTTGAGTGCAGGCTGCTTGTCCAGCATCTCCCGGACAAATTTGGTGATCTCAGACTCGTACATCGCCATCTCGGTGCTTTCTTGTGCGGTTCGCGTGACAAATTCTAGCATTGCGCCCAAAGGCACGAATGGCACAAGCTTTGCTCAGCGAGTTCTGCTACTCTCGTTTACGGTCTCGTTTGCGGTCTCGTTCACGGCTCTACCTAGAAAAACACACATACCTTCCGATGCGGTTGCGCTACCCAACGTCTTTCCTGAGCCTGCTGCTGATCGGCTTTGCCATCGTCGCCCTGCCCCTTATCGCCGGGCTGGTCTCGAATGCATTCTCTATCGAGCGCCTTTCCGAGCAGAGCCAGAAAGCGGTTTACAACGCGACCTTGGCCACGCAAAGTGCCCGCCAACTCGGGGCCATGTCGCTGGTACTCGAACGGACCGCACGCTTTTATGCCGTATCCGGTGACCGGGACCTGATTGAGAGCTACAAACGCACGCGTGACAATTGGCTGACGCAGCTCAAACAGCTCGAAGCCTTGCCGTTGGAAACCAGCATGTTGAATGCAGCGGCGGCGATTCGCGAACTCGAGGAGCCTGCCTATCGCGCACTGTCGACGCTGCCCGCGTCACCCGAGCTGCAACGGCAAATGGAGCGCGAATTCGGCTATATCTCCGGTCGTGCACAGAAGCTGAATGCGCTCGCCGACCAGAGCGTCGAAGCAGAAGTCGAAAAACTGCGGGCCTCGGCGGCCAAGTCGCGCAATCAGGTGTTCTGGCAAATGCTGGCGATGGTGCCATCTGCGCTGCTACTGATCGCTGGCTTTACTTATCTGCTCGCGCGGCCGATTGCTGATCTCGACGCTGCGATCAATCGGCTGGGAGAAGGCAAGCTCGCCAAACGCATCAGCGTGACCGGGCCGCGGGATATTGAGAAGCTTGGCGAGCAGCTCGACTGGCTGCGCCAACGACTGATCGAACTCGAAGATCAGAAGACACGCTTCTTTCAGCACATCTCTCACGAACTGAAAACGCCGCTGACTGCGCTGCGCGAAGGATCCGACCTGCTTGCCGAAGAAGTGGTCGGGCGGCTAAACGAAGAGCAGCGCGAGGTCGCGCGCATTCTCAAACAGAATTCGCAATCTCTGGAGCGATTGATCCAAGATCTGCTCACCTACAGTCAGGCGCAGTCCGCACGACGACTAAAGGAGGCCGATGCACTCGATCTCGCACCACTGCAAATGCTGGATTTGATCGACGAGGTAATCGAGGCGCATAAAATTGCACTGGTGGCCAAAACGCTTGGCGTACGCCGTCAATTCGAGAAGACGTCCGTCGTCGGCGACGCCAAGAAACTGCGCGTAGTCATCGATAACCTGCTCTCCAACGCCATCAAGTACTCTCTTCCGGGCGGAACGATCACCGTCAGGCTCGTCAAGCAGGGCGAGAACGCGGTGATTGAAGTGCTCGATGATGGCCCGGGGATTGCTGATAAGGATCTCGAGCGCGTGTTCGATCCGTTTTATCGCACTGAGGCGGCCATCAAGTCGGGTGCCAAAGGCACCGGTCTTGGTTTGGCGATCGTGCGCGACTACGTGGAACTTCATCACGGCACCGTTGCGGCGGTGGCGTCTGTCGGTGCGCGTATTCGTGTGATTCTCCCCCGGCAGCGACAAGGCACCTAGGGCAATGAAGGCAACTAAGGCGACTCAATGAACCGACCTCTGACGTTGATTTGTTCCGCTGCACTGCTGGCGGTAACCGGATGCGCCACGGTCGCGCCGCCATCGATACCGGCCACCACCGCGCCTGCGCCAGTCAGCGTGGCTTCGGCCGCCGACTCGCTGGTCGCCGAACTGGCCCGTCTGCAAGGCATGCCGCCAGCCGCACTTGCGACGGTGAAAGAATCCGCGCGCGATGCGTTCGAGCGCGATCCGGCGGACTTCCGCCGCGTGTTCTACGCCCTGACCCTTTTCGTCGCCCCTTCGTCGCCGGCAGACGACGATCGGTTGCTGGCGATCGTCGAGCCGCTGATACTCAGCGGCAAACCGGTGGAGGAAGCGGCCCGGGTGGTGGTGGCGTTGGCACTGGCAAACGCGGTCGCTCGAAAGAAAATCCGTGACGAGGCCATCCAGCAGCGGAATCGCGCAGCGGCGGCCGGCAAACGGGATGATCGCGAAGCGGAGAACCGTGCGCTCAAGCAACGGCTTGAGGAGCTGGAGAAACAATTGGTCGCGCTGAAATCGATTGACCGCAGCGTCACCAGCCGGTAGACGGACCCGTTAGACGGGGTGGGCCATTTGCGGCACGAATCGTGCATCTCTTCACCTGATCAGACCTTCAGGGGAAAAACATGCAAGACTTGCTCGAACGCAACCAATCGCTCACACCCAGACCACCGATGGCCACAGAACCCAAAGGACAACTGCTACTAGTCGACGACGATGCCGACCTGCTGAAGCTGCTGGCGCTGCGCCTCAAGGCCAGCGGCTATCGCGTTACAACCGCCTCGAGCAGCCAGCAGGCGCTCTCGATGATCGCCGGCGAGCGGCCGGACTTGGTAATTACCGACCTGCGCATGGACGGCATGGACGGGATGGCGCTGTTTGCCGAAATCAACGACCGCTACACCGGCCTGCCGGTCATCATGCTCACCGCCCACGGCACGATTCCTGATGCGGTCGCCGCGACCAAGGAAGGGCTGTTCGGCTACCTGACCAAACCCTACGACGCCAACGACCTGTTGGCACAGATTGATCGGGCGTTGGCGTTGCATGGAACGCACGGCGCGATCAACCGCGCGCGCAACAGCGTCGGACGCCGGAGCGGCAGCTTTGCCGCCGTGGCACCCGTCGTCGGCGCTTGGCGGGCGGCGATCATCACCCGATCGCCCACGATGGAAGAGTTGCTGGTGCGAACTGAACGCGTTGCCCAAGGTGAGGCGAGCGTGCTGATTCAAGGTGAGAGCGGTACCGGCAAGGAAGTGCTGGCACGCGCGCTGCACGAGGCCAGCCCACGTGCGGGTAAGCCATTCGTGGCGCTGAACTGCGGCGCGATTCCCGAGGCGCTACTTGAGAGCGAACTGTTCGGCCACAAGAAAGGCTCTTTTACCGGCGCAATCGCCGACCATCTGGGGTTGTTTCTTGAAGCCGACGGCGGCACGCTGTTCCTAGATGAGATCGGTGACATGCCGCTCGCATTGCAGGTAAAGCTGTTGCGCGCACTAGAAACGCATGAGGTGCGTCCGGTTGGCTCAGTCAAGAGCGTTGCCGTCAACGTGCGCATCATCTCCGCGAGCCATCGCGATCTGGTGAAAGCGCGTGACGACGGCGAGTTTCGGGAAGATCTTTTCTACCGGCTGAATGTCGTGACCTTGAAGTTGCCACCGCTGCGCGAGCGCCGCGAGGACATCCCACTGTTGCTGATGCACTTCATAAAACGGATTGCCGCACGTTACGCCAAACGTGTCACCGGCTTCTCGCCGGACGCGCTGTCCATGCTGCTGGCGGCGCCGTGGCCGGGCAACATCCGACAGCTGCTCAATGTGGCCGAGCAGTCGGTGGCGCTAACGACATCCGATATCGTTCCGGTGAGCGTGGTCGAGCAAGCGATACAACTTGGCAAGGACAGCCTCGACGGCTTCGAGGATGCACGCAAGGAATTCGAGTATGAGTATTTGACGCGCCTGCTCAAACTCACCAACGGCAGCGTGACGCAGGCGGCTAAGATCGCCAAACGCAACCGCACCGAGTTCTACAAACTGTTGCAACGGCACGGACTGGAAGCGGTGCATTTCAAGTCGTAGCGAACCACGCGCGCAGGTGACGCGCGGGTGAGCGGGTGGACTACGCCGGCCGTAACGCGATTTGGCGCTTAAATTCGGCGCGCGCAAAGAGTCATGTTGGCAGCCTCGCGTGTCGTTGGCGGGCGACGCCTTGCAATCCATAGAATCAATGACTTAGCCCTTTGGTGCGGATCGCGTCGGGATTGCCCGACAAAATCGGCCGCGACCCTTCCCGCCAGCGTGCGCCGAGCCCCGCAACACCGTCAGTCGATGCTGCCGAACAACTGGCACGCAGTTTGCAATGCTTATCACGAGTGCTTGTGGAACGCCCTACCTCCCTGGGCGTGGCGCGTCGAGGATAGGTCCCCTCAATGCGTTCATTCTCCGCGGGTACTCGAGAGTGCGCCTTCGGGGGTGATCGAAAGATCACCCCGTTTTTTTGCGCCTCAGTAACCGCGTCCGGCATTCACCGATAGCGGAATCGTCCCGCTCTGGCGAAACGCGCGAATGTTGCCTGCCACGATGTTCGATGCGCTTGCACGGTCGGTGGGCGCAGAGATGTGTGGCAACACGGTGATCGCCTGATGGTTCCAGAGCGGACTCATGGCGGGCAACGGCTCTTGATCGAATACATCGAGCACCGCGTGGCCGAGACGCTTATCGTCGAGTGCCGCCAGAAGTGCGCCACTATCGAGCACAGCACCGCGCGCAAAATTGATGATATCGGCACCGCCGCGCATCCACGCCAGCCGCTCGGCATTCATCAGGCCGTGGGTGGACTGCGTCAGCGGCAACAGCAACACGACGATATTGGCGTTGGTCAACACCTCGCGCAGCCCCGCTTCCCCGGTAAACGACTGAACCCCGGCAATTTGCTTGGCTGACTGGCTCCATCCGGTCACGCGATAGCCGGCCGCGACGAGTCGTGCGGCGGCAGCCCGACCGAGCTCGCCTAATCCGAGGATGCCCACCGTGAGCGAAGAGGCGGGCTTGTAAGCGTGCGGCATCCATAAGCACTGCCGTTGTTGCCGTGCATAGGCTGGCATATCGCGGTGCAGGTACAGCGTCCAGGCGAGCACTGCCTCGGCCATCGCATTGGACAATGTCGGATCCACCAAACGGACCAACGGAATGTTTCGCGCAGCCACCAGCGGTATCAACCGCTCGACACCCGCCCACACGCTGTGCACCCAACGCAGATTGGCAAAGCGGGCTAGGCGCTCTGGCGCGGGGTCCGCCACGATGGCTAATTCCACCGACGCCGCCTCGTTCGCGTCGATATTGCTCTCATCAAAAATGCGCTCGCTCGGCATCGCCTTGGCGAGCGCATCGATCCAACCCGAGCCCTCATGCCGCGACACAAACGCAATCGCAGGGCGTGCTACATCACTCATTGGGCATAGACCTGCCCCATGTCGGCAAAGCCCTTGATCTCCAGCGGATTGCCGAACGGATCAACAAAAAACATGGTGTGCTGCTCACCCGGGGTACCGGCAAATCTTACCGTCGGTGGAATGATGAAAGACATGCCCTGCGCCGCGAGGCGATCTGCCAGACGCTGCCAGTCGACCAGCGGCAACACCACACCGAAGTGCGGCATCGGCACCATATGGTCACCGACGCGACCGGTCGGTGCGGTGGTGAGTGGCGCTCCGAGATGGAGCGACAACTGGTGACCGAAGAACGAGAAGTCCACCCATGTTGCGGTGCTGCGCCCCTCTACGCAACCCAGGATGCCGCCGTAGAAAGCTCGCGCGGTATCAAGGTCGGTGATGTTTAGCGCGAGATGGAATATCGATGTCATTTGAGGCGATGTAGGCGGTTAATCTTCAGAGTGCAAACAAAAACACAGACTCCAGAAAGGACGGCTAACTTCAGGCATTTTGCCTTGGAAAGCGCCGCCGACCTCCGCACCCTGCAAAGTTGGCGCTACGCGTGCCTTAGTCCAGCAGGTCGGCCATTGGCGATGCTTCAATATGCGCATCAAATGATGTCGTTATTGGTGCTATCATTTCCCTTTTGAATGGGGGTGATGATGCGAACCACACTGACACTTGACGACGCTCTTCTCGAAAAAGCGTCCAAATTACTTGGCACCGACGAGCGTACTTGGGTAATTCACGAAAGTCTGCGAGCACTTATCGAACGCGAGAGCGCCCGCCGCCTCGCCCTGCTGGGCGGATCGCAAAAGCAGCTGAAGGTCGCGCCGCGTCGCCGCAACGTCTCTGCATGATCATTGTCGATACGTCGGTCTGGGTCGATCATTTTCGGCGCGGTGACGCATTGCTCACGGCCCTGCTAAACCGTAACCGGGTGTTATCGCACCCGTTCGTCATTGGTGAATTGGCCTTGGGAAACCTCAACCCGCAGTCAGACGTGTTATCGCTGCTGGCAGCACTGCCCGGAGCAAGTGTCGCGTCCGAATCCGAAATTCTGCTCATCATCTCCGCCCGCGGGCTGGCTGGTCGTGGCATCGGACTGGTGGACGCACATCTTGTGGCGTCGGCGCTGCTGGACTCAGCAAAAATCTACACGAAGGACAAGCGTCTTGCAGAGACGGCCAAACAGCTGAAGCTGACGTACGCACCACCGTAGCAAATACGAACTGGCGCGAGCAGAGGCCACACGATACTCGAAGCACCCGTCGCTAAGTTTGGTCGCGTTAGGTCGGCTGCGGCATGACATTCGATTGAATGGGTCACACCAAAACCCGATGACGTCTCGCTATCGAAGATCCAAAACCTGCCTATTTACGGGCATTTTCAGCCAAAATGTTCTGGAAACGCCCGTCATCCCTAGGGTTTCTAAAGTCGTTACTCAACTTCTTCAATCCAAGCTGCCTGGATTGCTTCCAGAATTTTTTCGCCTGAGCGTTCGGCTCCGTCATCAAACTCCGGCAGCGCCATCACCCAGGTGTGCAGATCGGTGAAGCGTATTGTTTTCGGGTCAATGTCGGGATGGGCATCGGCAAGTTGTATGGCGATTTCCAGAGTGTCGGTCCATTTGAGAGACATCAGTGATTCTCCCGTGCATGGTTGATGGTGTACTTCGGAATCTCAATTGTCAACGGTGTGGCCTCGACGATCATCTGGCACGACAAACGCGATTGCGGTGTCAGGCCCCACGCCATGTCGAGCATGTCTTCTTCCTTTTCCGCCGCCTCAGGCAGCGACTCAAGTCCCTGACGAACCACCACATGGCAGGTGGTGCACGCACATGATTTCTCACACGCGTGTTCAATCGCAATCTTGTTTTGCAGGAGGGCGTCACACAGCGAAGTGCCGGGCACGATATCGAGCGTGGCACCTTGCGGGCAGAGTTTTTCGTGGGGCAATACGGTGATTATTGTCATTGGGCGATGATGAAGTGTCGTTAGATCTTGGCGGTGTTGGCGGCCTTGGCGATGGCGCCCAGGTCGTTGAGATTCTTTCCAGTAAGCGCGGCTGCCACACTCTTGTCCATGCGCTTGGCGGCAAATGATTCAGTGGCGGCAGACAGTGCTTCGATAGCGGCTTTAATCGCGCGGGGATCTGTGGATCCGCGTTCAATTTTGAGCCTGGCGATGTTGCTCGTAATCGACGCGCGCTCGTTCGCACTGAGCAGCTCGCCATCAACCTGCATGGCTGCGGTTGCCGCTTCGATCAAGCGCAGCGCATCGGTGCGCGCCTCAGCGAGGACGCGCGCGTCGGCGTCGTCGCGGGCATGCGTGAAGCTCGCTTGCAGCATCGTCGCAATTTCAGCGTCAGTGAGTCCGTAAGAGGGCTTGACGTCGATTTGCGCCGTCACACCACTGTTGAGCTCTTGCGCAGCCACCGATACCAGCCCGTCGGCATCAACTTGAAAGGTCACCCGAATGCGTGCGGCACCGGCTACCATCGGCGGAATGCCGCGCAAGGTGAATTGGGCGAGTGAACGGCAGTCTTTCACCAGCTCGCGCTCGCCTTGCACGATGTGGACGATCATGGCCGTCTGACCATCTTTGAAGGTGGTGAATTCTTGGGCGCGCGCCACTGGAATGGTTGAATTGCGCGGGATCAGCTTCTCGACCAACCCGCCCATGGTTTCGATACCAAGGGAGAGCGGAATCACGTCGAGCAACAACATGTCCTCGCCGGTTTTGTTGCCAGCCAATACGTTGGCTTGAATTGCGGCACCCAGCGCGACCACCTTGTCCGGGTCCACATTGTTGAGCAGCGGCTTACCAAAGTGGCGCTTCACCGCGTTTTGCACATGCAGCATGCGCGTCGCGCCGCCGACCATGACGACACCGGTAATGTCAGCGATGGCAAGCTTGGCATCGCGCATCGCCTTCTTGACCGGGCCAAGTGTGCGATCCACCAGATGCATCGTCATCGTCTGAAACTCTTGGCGCGTCAATTTCACATTGAGCGTTTGGCCGTAGCTGAGTTGAATCTCTGCGCTTGCTTGGTCGGCCCCGGTTAGCTGTTCCTTGACCGCACGCGCGGTCATTAGCATGCGGCGCAGGTCTTTGTGGTTGGCACTCACCAGCGCATGCAGCTTGCGCCAATGTGCGGCGATGGCCTGATCGAAATCGTCGCCGCCCAACGCCGAGTCGCCGTTGGTTGCCAACACTTCGAACACGCCGCGCGTCAGTTTGAGAATGGAGATATCGAACGTGCCACCGCCGAGGTCGAAGACCGCAAAGGTGCCTTCACTGGCGTTATCGAGTCCATAGGCGATCGCGGCGGCCGTCGGCTCATTCAGTAGCCGCAGCACGTTGATTCCAGCCAGCCGTGCGGCGTCCTTGGTCGCCTGCCGCTGCGCGTCGTCGAAATAGGCCGGCACCGTGATGACCGCGCCGACCAGCGGGCCCGCCAACGCCTCCTCGGCCTGTACGCGCAACACCCGCAGTATCTCTGCTGAAACATCGACCGGCGATTTCACACCGCCTGCGGTACTGATCTTCACCATGCCCGGCGCATCGATGAATGAATAAGGCAATGCGCCGTAGCGCGCGACGTCGGCCATGCCGCGACCCATGAATCGCTTGACCGACACGACGGTGTTGACCGGATCTTCAGCCTGCTCAGACTTCGGCTTGGCACCAACTTCCACCCGCCCGTCAGCAAAATAGCGGACCACGGATGGCGTCAGTTTTTCGCCGTCGCGATTCAGCAGCACCTCGGCTGCCCCGCTCTTGACCGTCGCAATCAGCGAATTGGTCGTGCCCAGATCAATGCCGACCGCGAGTCGATGTTCATGCGGCGCGGTCGCCTCGCCCGGTTCTGCAATTTGTAGCAGTGCCATGTTATTCGTTAACCTTCGATCGCTTCGCTGGCGAGATCAATTTCTTCGCCAAGTTTTTCCAGAAAGCGCAGTTTACGCACTGTTTCGCGCGCATCGCGCAGAGTCGCCTCAGATGCGAGCTGTTCGGCGAGCAGCGCAAACAGCGCGCCCTCCTGAGCGCTTTTTTCTAGGGCCAAGCGCGACAGCGAGGCTTCGTCACGCGCCGTCTTGGCATCCACTACCGCTTCACGCCACGCCATTTGCTGCATCAGAAAGTCGACCGGCATCGAGGTGTTCGACTCCTCTTCGGTGTCGACGCCATTCAACCGCAGCAGGTAGCGGCCGCGCGCAAGCGGTGACTTGAGTATCCGATACGCCTCATTGGCTTGCGTCGCCCACTGCGCGGCGATGCGCTTTTCCACATCCGGCGCCGTGGTAAAGCGGTCGGGGTGCACTTCGCGTTGCACGTCACGATACGCCGCATCCAGCGCAGCGACATCGAGCGCGAAACCTGCAGTCATACCAAACAGCGCGAAATGATTTTTGGAAAAGTCGGGTTTCATCAAATAAAAAAGGGTGCAGATACGCACCCTCTCGCCAACCTCTCTCTCCCCTCAAGGCAGAGAGGCTAGTCCTCCGTCTCCCCTTGCGGGAGAGGGAACGAGGGAGAGGGGTTACACGTTAAAGGACTCACCACATCCGCACTTGTCTTTTTCCTGCGGATTGTTGAATTTGAAGCCTTCGTTCAATCCCTCGCGGACGAAATCGAGCTCGGTGCCGTCGATATACACGAGGCTCTTCGGATCGACAAATACCTTTACGCCGTGCGATTCAAAGGACTGATCTTCCGGTGTGGCAATATCGACAAACTCCAGCTTGTAGGCCATTCCCGAGCAGCCGGTGGTGCGTACGCCAAAGCGCAGACCCAAGCCCTTGCCGCGCTTGGTCATGTAGTTTTGCACGTGGTTTGCAGCACGTTCGGTAAGCGTAATTGACATGACTATTCCGCCGCGTCCTTGAGGGCCTCGACAACATGCTTGGATTTATAGTCGGCGATGGCCGCCTTGATCGCGTCCTCGGCCAGAATCGAGCAGTGAATCTTGACCGGTGGAAGTGCAAGCTCTTCAGCGATCTGCGTGTTCTTGATCTCACCGGCCTGGTCAATCGTCTTGCCTTTGACCCATTCGGTCACCAGCGATGACGACGCGATGGCCGAACCGCAACCGTATGTTTTGAACTTCGCATCGGTGATGATGCCGTCGGCACCGACCTTGATTTGCAGCTTCATAACGTCGCCGCAAGCAGGCGCACCGACCATGCCGGTTGCTACGCCCTCTTCGTCCTTGTCGAACGAGCCGACGTTGCGTGGATTTTCGTAGTGATCAATAACTTTTGTGCTGTATGCCATGACATTTCTCCTTCGTCCGCAGGGAATCGCGGTTGTTTCGTTTGCAAATCATCAAGCTTTGCTTGCGATTTGCCCTGACTTGCCGTGCCCGGACAAAAGTAGCTTTTTAATTTTGTCCGCCGCCATTAATGCGCCGCCCACTGCACTTTGCTGACGTCGATACCATCCTTGTGCATTTCCCAAAGCGGCGACATATCGCGCAGCCTGCCGATACGGTCTTTCATCAGATTGATCGCAAAATCGATGTCGGCTTCCGTGGTGAAACGCCCGATGGAAAAGCGGATTGAAGAATGTGCGAGTTCATCGTTACGGCCAAGCGCGCGAAGCACATACGAGGGCTCCAGCGAGGCCGATGTGCACGCAGAGCCAGACGACACCGCCAACTCTTTGACACCCATGATCAATGATTCGCCTTCAACGAAATTGAAGCTCACGTTCAAATTATGCGGAACCCGGTGATCGAGGTCACCGTTAACGTATACCTCTTCCATGTCCTTGACGCCGTTGAGCAGCTTGTCGCGCAACATGCGGATACGTTCGTTCTCGGTCGCCATCTCCAAGCGTGCGATGCGGAAGGCCTCACCCATACCGACAATCTGATGTGTTGCGAGCGTTCCTGACCGAAAACCGCGCTCGTGGCCACCGCCGTGCATTTGCGCTTCGAGGCGGATACGCGGCTTGCGACGGACGAATAGCGCTCCCATGCCTTTCGGACCGTAGGTTTTATGTGCGGAAAAGCTCATCAAGTCCACTTTCAACGCCTGCAGATCGATGACCACCTTGCCAGTGGCCTGCGCAGCGTCAACGTGAAACACAATGCCTTTTGATCGACAGATTTCACCAATTTCCGCAATTGGCTGGATCACGCCGATTTCGTTGTTCACATACATGACCGACACCAGAATTGTGTCTGGCCGGATGGCCGCGTTGAAGGCCGCCATGTCGATCAGACCGTTTTCCTGCACATCCATATACGTCACTTCAAAACCTAAACGCTCCAAGTCGCGGGTTGTGTCGAGGGTCGCCTTGTGCTCGGTCTTAAAGGTGATGATGTGCTTGCCTTTGGACTGGTAGAAATTGGCCGCGCCCTTTAAGGCCAGATTAATGGATTCGGTGGCACCCGACGTCCACACGATCTCCTTGGCGTCGCAGTTGACGAGCTTGGCAACTTCTTCGCGCGCCTCTTCCACGGCCGCTTCGGCGGTCCAGCCGTATTGGTGGCTACGCGACGCGGGATTGCCGAATGATTCGGTCAGAAAGGGAATCATTTTCGCCGCCACACGCGGATCGACCGGTGTGGTTGAGGAGTAGTCGAGATAGATAGGCTGTTTCATAGACTTCAATATGGGATCGATTAACGGGGAAGCAATGTCAGGCGTTAGCGGGGGCATGTTTGTTGAGGCCGTCCAACGCGTGCCCTGCGCGCAACGACGCCGCATTCGCCAGACTGGCCGGCCCGTGAACCGGTTGGGCCTGCGGCTTGACTTGCTGCTTTTGCACAAGCTGGGCCAAGGTCACCCCAGCCAGAAATTCGAGTACGTTTTCGTTGAGACTTTGCCACAGGTCGTGCGTCATGCAACGCTGCTCACCCCTACAGTTTTCCTTGCCTTCGCACTGGCGGGAATCCATTTGCTCTTCGACCGCGACGATGATCTGTGCGACCGTGGTCTTGTCCGCCGGATGCGCCAAACGGTAGCCGCCGCCGGGACCACGAACGCTATCGACGAGTTCGGCGCGGCGCAACTTTGAGAACAACTGCTCAAGATAGGACAGCGATATTTTCTGTCGCTCGGCAATGTTGGCGAGCGTCACCGGCCCGGCTTTAGCCGTAAGGGCCAGATCGAGCATCGCGGTTACAGCAAAACGGCCTTTGGTAGTCAATCGCATGGGTCACCCGATAGGTAATGTGTTCCGGTGGTTATTGGTAGCGTAGCGGGTAGCGTAGCGCTGGGTGCGCTCAAATCGCCAAGATGTGCGAGCAGACCAATAACCAACTAATTCGCTCAAGTATACAAAACCCTACTGAATTTATCAACTATTTCCTACTTTTCGGCTTTGCACCGTTCGACGACAGTATTCCGCTGTTGAAACTCCTTTATTGGCCGGCGTTTTCAGGCATAAATGCCCCAAATAAGCCGTCAATACTAGTGTTCCGCTATTGAGAACTTCTCGAAACCTCAAAATTTTGTCTCCCCTGCGTCCCAAAAGGCCTTCCTTCGGTCGAAGCCGGGGGCCAAGTTCGTCGCTACATCAATGACTTACGAAACTTGGATACCGGCCCGGGCAACTGCCCGGTCTATGCTGAGACCGTCGAAGCGCCGGTATGACAGGGTTTTTAGAAGTTGCTTACTGGCTTCCCCCTCGCTCGCGGTCCAATGCGGCGAGACGTTCTTGCAAAGCGGCGATCGTCGCTTCGCTTTTGTCCGAGCGATCGGCCAGTGTTTTCAAAATACCTGTCAACGGATCGTTTTCATTGGTCGTCACCGCATAGGCCGAGAACGCTTGGCCGGCCGCTCCGGCGTCCAGCCCTTCAACGACCCGCGCCGGAATGCCCACCACCGTCGCGCCAGCCGGCACTTCTTTGACCACCACAGAATTGGAGCCAATGCGCGCACCCGCGCCGACCAGAAATGGCCCGAGTATCTTGGCGCCCGCACCGACCGTTACGCCGGCACCCAGCGTCGGATGCCGCTTGCCTTTGTTCCACGCAACGCCCCCCAGCGTGACGCCATGATAAAGCGTGCAGTCGTCGCCGATCTCGGCAGTTTCGCCGATGACAATGCCCATACCGTGGTCGATGAAGACGCGGCGGCCAAGACTCGCCCCCGGATGAATTTCAACGCCGGTGACAAAGCGCACAATCTGCGAAATCATTCGCGCCAGCCATTTGAGTCCGGCATGCCACAGCGGGCTGGACAACCAACGATGAAGCCAAATCGCATGCATTCCGGGATAACAGGTCAACACCTCCCACCAGTTGCGGGCGGCCGGATCGCGGACGTAGATTGAAGCGATGTCTTCTTTGAGGCGCGTAAACATATCGTCAGGTTACGTTGGTGGTGGTTTGCGAATGGTGGGTTTTTGCAACGACGCGATCAATCCCCGCAGAATCGCAACTTCTTCCGGCTCGAGCGTCGCACGCGTGGCCATCCTTCGTATACGCGTCATGAAACGTTTGGGAGAAGTTGGGTCGAGAAAGCCTGATTCAATGGCGGCGGTCTCAAGGTGCCGCATCAGCGCGTCAACTTCACCCGCCGTCGCCGCCCTGCGCGGACTGTCTGGCGTAACGGAAAAGCTGCCGGCGGCCATCATCATTTCGTAGGCGGCCACCTGCACGGTCTGCGCGAGATTGAGCGAGGAATAGAGCGGGTTGGCCGGCACGCTGGCCAGCAGCTGACACAGATCGACATCCTCATTTGCCAGGCACATCGCTTCGTTGCCGAAGACGAGCGCGGCGTGTGTAGCGTGACTAGCGTGACTCTGGGCGAGCGCTTGATGAACCAAACCCGCGGCCTCCCGAAGCGCGACGTGCCGATGCGTGAGCTCGCGTTTGCGCGCTGTGAAGCCCACCGCAAACACGGTATCGCTGAGAGCCGCTTGCAGCGTAGGCACCACGCGAGCCGCCGCCAACACGTCGGTTGCACCGGAGGCAAGCGCAATCGCTTGGGGATCATGCTGGGGCGCGGCAAGTTTTGGGTTGACCAGCACTAGATCAGACAGCCCCATGGTCTTCATGGCGCGCGCTGCGCTGCCGACGTTGCCCGGATGCGACGTCTCGACCAACACCACCCGTATTCTCGACAGTGGCGGCGGGGCGGGGCCTGCGGTGGCGGCGGCATCCGGGTCGGTTGATATGTGGGTCATAGTAAAATAGCGTTTCTTCCAGCTCTTTAGTGCTCGCGATTTGCGCGGGCACCCACAATCCGCCATGCATCCAGTACTCAATATCGCGATCAAGGCCGCGCGTCGCGCCGGCTCCGTCATCAATCGCGCATCGTTCGACATCGATAAACTCACCATTGAGCGCAAAGCGCACAACGACTTTGTGTCGGAAGTTGACCGCGCCGCCGAGCAGGCCATCATTCAAGTGCTGAAGGAAGCCTATCCGCAGCATAGCATTCTGGCGGAAGAGTCCGGACTTCAAGACAACAATTCAGAGTATCAGTGGATCATCGATCCTCTCGACGGCACCACCAATTTCTTGCATGGCTTTCCCCAATACTGCGTTTCCATCGCCCTCAGCGTCAAGGGTGTGGTGCAGCACGGCGTCATTTTTGATCCGGTACGCAACGATCTGTTCACCGCGTCCAAGGGTGCCGGCGCGTTTCTCAACGATCGCCGCATCCGTGTCTCCAAAACGCTTCACCTAAAAGACGCGCTGCTCGGCACCGGCTTTCCCTACAAAGAATTTTCCAATTTTGATCGCTATATCGCAACCTTTAAGGAGCTGACGCAGAAGTCGTCCGGGGTGCGGCGTCCCGGCGCGGCTGCGCTCGACTTGGCCTATGTTGCGGCCGGCCGATTTGATGGCTTTTGGGAAATGGGCTTGAGCCCGTGGGACGTTGCTGCCGGTGGTTTGCTGGTGCAAGAAGCCGGCGGCCTGATTGCCGACTTCAAGGGCGAAGGCGACTGGTTGAACTCGGGCACGGTCGTTTGCGGCACGCCAAAAGTGTTCGCGCAGGTGCTGTCAGTCATCCAAGCTCATTGCCGCGCCTGAGCCCGGCCTCTTCCGCAGAGCGAATCCATCGTGCATCGCATCGTCATCGTTGGTGGGGGCGCCGGTGGACTGGAACTGGCAACACGGCTCGGTGACTCGCTCGGCAAGCACGGGCGCGCCCAGGTCACCTTGGTTGATCGGGGCCGCACGCATCTATGGAAGCCGCTGCTACATGAAGTCGCCGCCGGCAGTATGGATCTGCATTCGCATCAGCTCAGCTATTTGGCGCAGGCGCGGTGGCATCATTTTGCGTTTTCGCTCGGGGCGCTCAAAGGCTTGGATCGGAATGCAAAGCAAGTCGTAATCGATGCTGTGCACGACGATGCGGGTGAAGAAATCTTGCCTGAGCGTAGGCTAGCCTACGACACGCTGGTAGTGGCGATCGGCTCGCAATCAAATGACTTCGGCACGCCGGGGGTGGCGGACCATGCCTTCACGCTCGACAACGCGTGGGACGCGCATTTATTTCACCGGCGGCTGGTCAATGCCTGCTTCCGCGCCAATTTCGCCAATGACGGTCGCGTGCTTCGCATCGTCATCGTCGGGGCCGGTGCCACCGGTGTCGAACTTGCCGCTGAATTGCATAACACCACCCGCGTGCTCACCGCCTACGGTCTCGACCACTTCGACCCGGAAAAGCAAATCCATCTGACCATTGTCGAGGCGGGCCCGCGGATCCTCGCCGGTCTCCCAGACTACATGGCCGACGCGACGCTTGAAATCCTGCGCAACTTGAACGTCGACGTCATCACCGCCGACGGCGTTGTCGGGGTGCGCGCCGACGGACTCGATGTCGCTTCAGGGCGATCACTGGCGGCGGATTTTGTGGTGTGGGCGGCCGGTGTGCGCGCACCGGAAGTGCTTACGCGCCTCGACGGGCTTGAGACCAATCGAATCAACCAGCTGGTGGTCTTGCCGACACTCGAGGCAACGCGCGATGCCAATGTGTTCTCGCTGGGCGACTGCGCAGCCTGCCCGTGGAAGGAAGGCCGCAACGTACCGCCGCGTGCGCAGTCTGCGCACCAGCAGGCAAGCCACATGTTCAAAACCATTAAGCGCCGTTTGAACGGCGATGCACTGAAGGCATTCCACTACCGCGATTTCGGCTCACTGGTGTCACTAGGAACGTCGGAATCGATTGGCACACTGATGGGATTCGTATCGCGCGGTAGCGTTCGCGTCGAAGGGATCATTGCCAAATTGTTCTATATCTCGCTCTACAAACTGCACCTGTGGGCGCTACACGGCTTCTGGCGTATGGCGCTCGATACCGTCGCGCGCATCATACGCAGCCAGACACAGCCGAAGGTAAAGCTGCACTAGACGGCGGGAGAAGCTGTAGCGAGCGAGCGCCTAAAGGTGGACCTCGAGCCCTTCACGGGCCAGGAATATTTCCGACAGCCCGGCATTATCACCGACTGGAAATCGTTGAAGCACATCCGCAAATACACGATCAAGTTCATCGTCGCTGCGGGTAGGTTCGTGGTGTGTGCAGGCTAGGCGCTTAGCGCCCGCCGCGCGCGCCAAGGCAATGCTTGAGTCGAACGTGCCGTGTCCCCAACCAACTCGCGTTTCGTACTCTTTCGCGGTGTATGACGAGTCCGCGATCAGCAAATCTACGTTGCCGATTGCCGTGTTGATGTCGGCCGTTCGCGCTTCAATCATTTGCCGGTAGGCGTCAAACCCCTCGTCTTCCGGCCGGTAAATATTTTGGTGCGGCTCATGGTCGCCGGTGAAGAATACCGACTTGCCATTGCATTCAATGCGATAGCCGAAATCGACCACCGGGTGGTTGAGCATTACCGGCGTCACTGTCGCATCTGCAATTGTTACCGGCACACCGGGCTGCACGTCCTCGTATTGCATGCGGGCTTTGAGTTCCGCCTCGCGTACCGGGAAGTAGCTGTACTGCATTTGCACGTCCATCACGCGCTCAATACCGGTGCTGGCGACGATGTCGTGTGCCCCGTAAATATTCACCGAGCAACCCGGCACAAATATCGGAATGAAGAATGGCAGCCCCTGAATGTGATCCCAGTGCGAATGCGTGATGAACACATTAGCGGACACAGGTAACTCCTTGAGGAGCGACTGTGCGAGTTGGTAGATGCCTGTGCCGGCATCCAGAATAATTAACGCACCGCCATCGGTACGAATCTCAATGCAGGTGGTGTTGCCGCCATATCGGCGGGTGTGCTCGCCGGGCACCGGAATCGAGCCGCGCACACCCCAGAACCTGACCTTCATTTAGCCGACTCAGCGTAGGCCCGTGCCGTTGACCAAATGCTGTCGAGCGAGCCCAGCGCAATATCAATACTGGCAAATTCGCTACCAAACCGCGTTGTGACAGGCACTTCGTCAGGATGAAAAACATGGCGGCCGTTGCCGACGGCGGCGCGGCGCGTGAGTTGATTGGCAAGCGCCACGCAGGCCGTGAGCCCGTCCATGTCGGGATTCTCATGGTGGTTGCCGATGCACGATACCAGCGCCGGTGAGAATTGCCAGTGCCGCGCGAGCATGGCACCTACCTCGGCATGGTCGGCGCCGATGAGTCGGCGCTCGACAACATGCAGAGGCACGCCCTCGGCCTCGGCCGTCTCAAGAACGTTGCGATACTCTTCAGGCAAGTGCGTGGCCATGACCACTTTGCCAAAATCGTGCAGTAGTCCGGCGACGTAGGCATCGTCCGGATCCACTTCGCCGGCCTGCGGACGTGAAGCCAGGTAGCGCGCCAGTGCTGCCGTCGCGACCGAGTGGACCAGGTATGCCTGAACTTCGAAACCTGCCGCATTACGTGCCGGCAGCACGCCGATCATGGCGAACGCCAAGGCGAGATTCTTTACCGTATTGATGCCAAGATATAGCACCGCCTGATTGACGGAGGTCACCTTGTTGGGAAGCCCGTAGCTGGCTGAGTTGATGACCCGCAGCAGCTTCACCGTCAGGACCGGATCGTGCTCGATCACACCAACCAGATCACGCGGCGGACAATTGATGTCCCGACACAGCGCCAACACCTGCTGAACCGCTTTCGGGAACGCCGGCATTTTTTCAACCGCACGCACCAGCCTCTGCTGGGCAGGCGCCTGCTCATTCGTTGCCGCTGCTGTTGTCATGGGATTGCCACTCTCCATCGCTGTCGTGCTGTCGTGCTGTTGTGCTGTCGTGCCGTCGTCTCGACCCGAAAAGCTGCGGCAAAAGTTCCGTCCGGATCACCGTTCGGACGATGGGTTTTCGCCGGTGCAGGTGATTGATTCGGTGCCAGACTGCTATTTCACCCAAGTTCAAGCGCTGGCAGTATCCGGAATTGAGGCGGTTTCACCCGCTTTTCTCGGCGCTTTGTGCGCGCCGCCGACCTACCGGCGGTTGACCATCGGGCAAACACCCGTCGACTTGCTAGACTTGCCGCAGTTGCCCGCCGCACAGGACCCTTTAATGACGATTCTTTCTGACCAGCTCCAACTCGGTCGCGACCAGCTCGATGCCTATTGGATGCCCTTTACCGCCAATCGCCACTTCAAGTCGGCGCCGCGGATGCTCGTCAGTGCGGACGGCATGTATTACAAGTCAGACGATGGCCGCACGCTGCTCGATGGATTTTCTGGTCTGTGGTGCTGTCAGGCCGGCCACAATCGCAAACCCATTGTCGAGGCGATTGCGCAACAGGCCGCCACGTTGGACTTCTGCTCGCCTTTTCAGTTTGCGCACCCGCTGGCTTTCGAATTGGCAAACCGCATCGTTGAAATCGCGCCCGCGGGCATGCAAAACGTGTTTTTTTGCAATTCAGGCTCGGAGGCCGTCGACACCGCCCTCAAGATCGCCATCGCCTACCACCGGGTGCGTGGCGAAGGTGCTCGAACGCGCTTGATCGGCCGCGAGCGCGGCTACCATGGCGTTGGCTTTGGCGGTATATCGGTCGGCGGCATGGTGGCCAACCGTAAGATGTTCGGCACGCTGCTGGCTGGTGTCGACCATCTACCCTCCACCCACAATCTAGAGAAGAACGCCTTTTCCGTGGGCTTGCCCGAATGGGGCGTACATCTTGCCGACGAACTGGAGCGCATGGTTGCGTTGCATGACGCATCGACCATCGCTGCGGTGATCGTCGAACCGATGGCTGGCTCGACCGGCGCCCTGTTGCCGCCGAAAGGCTATCTCCAACGGCTGCGGGACATCACCAGCAAACACGGCATCTTGTTGATTTTTGACGAGGTGATTACCGGCTTCGGACGGCTCGGCGGCGCCTTTAGCACGGATGTGTTTGGTGTCACCCCGGATATGATCGTGTTTGCCAAAGGCGTCACGTCGGGCACTGTGCCGATGGGCGGCGTCATTTGCACCGGCCAGATTCACGATACCTTTATGACCGGCCCGGAATCTGCGGTGGAGTTGTTCCACGGCTACACGTATTCGGCACATCCGCTGGCGTGTGCGGCTGCGATCGCAGCATTGCAGTTGTACAAAGACGAGGCGCTGTTTGCGCGCGCCGCCAACATGGCACCCACGCTTTCGGCCGCCGTCCACGCGCTGAGAGCAACACGCCACGTCATCGACCTGCGCAGTTTTGGCCTAGCGGCCGCGATCGAGCTAGAACCGCGGCCGGGCGCGCCCGGCGCACGCGCGTTCGAGGCGTTTCTCAAAGCCTATGACAAGGGCGTGATCGTGCGCGCCGTTGGCGATAACGTGGTGATCGCCCCAGCCCTGATCGTTGAAGCGGATCAAATCGAGCGGATTACCGAAACCATTCGCGACGTGCTGACCACAATTGACTGATCGCCGCATTAATAACGACCATTACAAAACACAATTTTTGAAACTGACCTCCCCTCAAGTGACCGCCACAACTGGATTTGAAAACCACACACCAATGATGCAGCAGTACTTCGGCATCAAACGTGACTATCCGGACACGCTGGTGTTCTACCGGATGGGCGACTTCTACGAGCTATTCTTTGACGACGCCGTGAAGGCCTCGAAGTTGCTCGATATCACGCTGACCACGCGAGGTAACTCCAGCGGGCAGCCGATTCGCATGGCAGGTGTGCCGTTTCACGCCGCCGAGCAATATCTTGCCAAGCTGGTCAAGCTCGGTGAGTCTGTCGTCATTTGCGAGCAGATTGGCGAAGTCACGGGCAAGGGCCCGGTCGAGCGGGCCGTGGCGAGAATTGTTACGCCCGGCACGCTTACCGACAGCGCACTGATGCCGGCCGGGCGCGACGTGCTGGTCGCGTCGTTGTTCGAAATTGACAACGTTATCGGCGTAGCGTCGCTATCGCTGGCCAGCGGGCAGTTCCGACTTCGCAACACGAGTCGTGGGGCACTGCCATCCGAACTCGAACGCCTGCAGCCGTCCGAGTTGATTCTTGCGGACGCGTTCTTGGATCGCCTCAGCGTCAGCGGTGCGCCCGACGCGGCAGCACGGGCGTTGGGACTGTCCAACACGGCAATCCGCCGCATGGCCGATTGGCAATTCGATTTCACGAGCGCCGGTAAGTTGCTTAACAATCAGTTCGGCACCAAAGATCTGGTGGGCTTCGGCACCGAGGGCATGGAAGCCGCGCTGTGCGCGGCGGGTGCGCTACTGGGATATGTGCAACAAACCCAGCGCGCCGCGTTGCCCCATATTTCCGGGCTGCGTGTTGAACGCGACGACGCGTACCTGCGAATGGATGCCGCAACCCGCCGCAATCTGGAGATTACCGAAACCATCCGCGGCGAGCCACGGCCGACGTTGTTTTCCGTCCTCAACAGCACCGTCACGGCAATGGGCGCGCGGCAGCTTCGCGAGTGGCTGCACAACCCCCTGCGCGATCACAATCTCATCGCCGCCCGTCACGCGGCAACGCATGCAGTTTCGCCGGTGGCGTCTGACATTCAACGTGTCCTTGCCGATTGGGCGGATATCGAGCGGATCGTCACGCGCGTTGCGTTGGCCACCGCACGGCCGCGCGATCTGGCGGCGCTGCGCGCGGCGCTGGCCACCCTGCCCACGTTGAATGGTGTAGTACGCGATATTGAAACTCCAGCATTGGCGGCGCTCTTCAAAGCATTTGTGCTCGAACCGCCCGTCCTTGCTTGCCTTTCAAATTCGATCGCTGATGAGCCCGCTAACGCGGTGCGCGATGGCGGTGTCATTCGTGACGGCTTCGATGCAGAACTCGATGAGCTGCGCGGCATGCAGTCCAATGCCTCAGCATTTCTACTGGCACTCGAGGCACGCGAACGCGAGCGCACCGGCATCGCGAATCTGCGCGTCGAATACAACCGCGTTCATGGCTTTTTTATCGAGGTCTCGCAGGGGCAGCTTATCAAGGTGCCCGACGATTATCGTCGCCGTCAGACGATGAAAAATGCCGAGCGTTTCATCACGCCGGAGTTAAAAGCGTTTGAGGACAAGGCACTGTCGGCCGGCGAACGCGCTCTGGCGCGCGAGAAATTTCTCTACGCTCAGGTACTGAACACTCTCGCACCACACGTTTCTGCCCTGCACGCGCTAGCCCGCGCGGCCGCCGAGCTTGACGGTTACTGCGCGAATGCGCGCAATGCCGTAACGCTGAAACTCACCCAGCCAATTTTAACGACCGATGATCGCTTGCATATCGAAGCCGGGCGCCATCTGGTCGTCGAGAGCCAGGTCGATAGCTTTATCCCGAACGATTGCGACCTGTCGCGCTCGCGCCAGCTGCTGCTGATCACCGGCCCAAACATGGGCGGCAAATCAACCTACATGCGTCAGGTCGCGCAGATCGTGCTGCTCGCCCATACCGGGTTGTTCGTCCCTGCGGCACGTGCCCAGATCGGGCCGGTTGACGCCATCATGACGCGCATCGGCGCTGCCGACGATCTTGCCGGCGGCAGATCTACCTTCATGGTGGAAATGACGGAAGCCGCGGCGATACTCAACACGGCCTCGCGCCATAGTCTGGTGCTGGTGGACGAGATCGGCCGCGGCACTTCCACGTTCGACGGCCTCTCACTGGCCTACGCGATTGCGCGCCATCTGGCTGAATCGACGCGCGCCTACACATTGTTCGCCACCCACTACTTCGAGTTGACGCGGCTCAATTCCGAATTACCGAATCTGGCCAATGTGCATCTCGATGCGGTGGAATCGCGCGACAAGATTGTGTTCTTGCACAAACTCGAAGCCGGCCCGGCCAATCAAAGCTATGGTTTGCAGGTCGCGCAACTGGCGGGGGTTCCGCGCAGCATCGTCAGAGTCGCCAGAAAGCAGCTCGCCGAGTTGGAAAAGGGATCGCTCCATGGGGGGCCGCAGGCAGACCTGTTTGCCCACGCCGGGTCATCG
>Ga0209181_10002605_pt1 | contig 29273 bp, 22 predicted proteins | sample MAT05_FD_187208 | JGI IMG/M metagenome (GOLD analysis project Ga0209181, IMG submission 187208) | Freshwater microbial communities from Lake Fryxell liftoff mats and glacier meltwater in Antarctica - MAT-05 (SPAdes) (version 2) | ecosystem: Environmental > Aquatic > Freshwater > Ice > Liftoff...
CTTTTGCTGATATTCAATCAGAGGTGGACAAATTATTGAAACCTGAAAACAAAGAAAAGCTTTCTAAAATTTTGACTTATCATTTTGTAGCGGAGCAATGATGGCTGCTGATTTGGAAGATGGCCAGGAGCTAACGTTTTCATCAATCACCCTACTTGGACGCAAGCTGATTTGCCTTTTGGCGGCACCAACCGGTCTGGTTATGGAAGGGAATTTTCAGAACTGGGTATTGATAAATTTGTAAATAAAAAACTAATCCGCATGAGTGAATTATCAGATCCCTTTTTAACAAACCTTTCTTCATGAAAATTTAATTATTTCAATTTTCAAATTTTTATAAAATGGAATACCCAGATTTTAAAAAATGTATAGATGCCTGCCTGGCCTCTGCTATAGCCTGTAACCATTGTGCGTATGAATGTTTGCATTCCCCGGAAGTAACGCAGCGCATACGGTGCATTCAACTAAACCATGAATGCGCCATTATCTGCTTTGCTGCCGCCAATATGTTGAGCTCGGGGAACAAATGGATCGGTGCACTTTACCAGGAGTGCGCTGAAATTTGTGATGCTTGCGCAGAAGAATGTGAGAAACATAACCACATGGACCATTGTAAAAAATGTGCTGAAACGTGCAGGAAATGTGCCGAAGAATGCAGAAGTATGCTTACAATGGCTGCCTGATGAAAATTCAAACATTCTTAATTTTATTATGATACCTGGTGCGTTGTAAATATTTTTTTTGATTATAGTGCCGAACTCATAATCCTTTTAAAAAAAGCAGGAAATTAATTATCAATCATCATTTCAAAAAAATTAAATGAAAACTGAATTAGAATTAAACGAAAAGATTTTAGAGATCACTAACAAAATCAGAGAAAGAAACCCTGAATTACTGAAATATCTGAATGAAATGCCCATCACTATCCCCTACCAGGAAAATCCGGAAATAACCGTTAAAACCTTAACCTCCTATTATGATTCACTTGTAGAAATATTTGAAGAATATGAGCACAATCATGCTAAAAATTTACTAATAACTAAAGTTGAAAATTTACCAGTCACTGAAATTAAAATAATGGAATTAGACAATTATTATCAAAATTTATTGACAGAAGCCAACAACCTTGCCGTTTCATATAATGATGTTGGCGAAGGAAGTATTCCGGTAATATTCCTTCATGGTTTTCCATTTGATAAGTGGATGTGGAAGGGGCAACTTGATAATTTAAAATTGTTAAACAGGGCAATTGCATACGACATCCGTGGATTTGGCAAATCAACGGACGAAATTACACCGCTAAGTATTGATTTATTTAGTGAAGATTTATTGTCGTTTATGGATAAATTAAATATTGAAAAGGCAATTGTTTGCGGTCTCTCAATGGGTGGATACATTGCTTTAGATGCCATTAAAAGATTTCCCGAACGCTTTGAGGCGTTGATTTTATGCGATACACAATGCATTGCAGATAGTGCTGAAGTAAAAGAAAACCGGTACAAAACAATAGAGCAAATTAAATTGGATGGTGCAACTGATTTTAATGAAAAGTTTATTAAAAATGTTTTTCATCCTGATTCATTAAACAATAAAACTGAATTAGTGGAGAACCTGAAAAGTATTGTATTTGCAAATTCAGGGGAGATAATTATCGCTGGTTTAACTGCTTTGGCAGAGCGTTCCGAAACCTGTTACAGCTTAGAAGCCATCCGCATTCCAACACTCATTATTTGCGGTAGAGAAGATAAAGTGACACCACTTGTACAATCTGAATTTATGCAGGGGCATATTGAAGGCTCCAGTTTAAAGATTGTAGATAATGCTGGTCATGTATCTAATCTTGAACAACCGGATGAATTCAATAAACATGTACAAGATTTTTTAAAGTCTTTAAAGTCTTTTTCAAAGTAAGCATGTAATTCGTAAATGAATGTAAAAATCGAAATACTATCAATTAATTCTATCAATAATGAAAAGTAAAATTCTTTTAAAAGCAACAATATTTGCACTCAGTTTTTTTTGTTGCAGATCATTCGTGAATGCTCAGGCCAATATTGATATAGAGTCTGGTGCTGTTTTTACAGGTTATAATAATGTGCGAATTCCAGGTAATACAGGCACCCTATTTTCCCTGAAAAATGATTTAAAGCCCGAACCAAATGCTTTTATTCGCATAAGAGCAGGATATACAATAAACTCCAGGCATACGATATCTCTTCTATATGCTCCTTTAAGTGTGAAATCAAATGGATCAACAAATAAGCAGATTAATTTTGAAGGGGTAACGTTCCCTTCAAATACCGCTCTGGATGCGAGCTATAAGTTTAATTCTTACAGAATAACCTATCGATATGATATTGTAAAAAAAGCGAAAATTGAATTTGGCTTAGGTTTTACTGCCAAAATAAGAGATGCAGAAATAGCGCTAAGAAGTCAGGGATTGGCCGCTTCAAAGAAAAATGTAGGTTTTGTACCCATCATTAATTTCCGGCTCAATTGGAAAATGAATGATAAAGTTGGTATTCTCCTGGAAGGCGATGCATTGGCCGCACCACAAGGGCGGGCAGAAGATGTGCTGCTTGCCGGAACTTATAAATTGTCAGATCAATTCTTATTTCGATTAGGATATCGAATTCTTGAAGGAGGAGCAGCAAACGATGAGGTGTACAACTTTACATTGTTCCATTATGCTTCTGCAGGTGTAACCTATACTTTTAAAAAGAGATTAAAACCAAATTAGTAGAAAAATATTAATTATGGACAAAGCAAAATTATTGAAACTTTTAGGTTCGCTTATACTTCCAATAGGTTTAGGTTCCATAGCAGGTATAATTACGGCAAAAGAAATATCTGCATGGTATGCTGCGCTGAACAAGCCTTCATTCAACCCACCGGGCTACTTGTTCGGCCCCGTCTGGTCAGCATTGTATATACTCATGGGAGTTTCTATGTTTTTAATCTGGAACACCCCCAAAACTAAACTGCGACAAAAAGCTTTGACAGTTTTTGGTGTCCAGTTATTTTTTAATTTTTGGTGGAGTATTTTATTCTTTTCCTTTCACACAATTTTACTTTCATTAGTTGATATTTTGTTGCTGTGGTTTTTAATCATTTATATGATTACACTTTTTAAAAAGATAAAACCAGTTGCCGCATATTTACAAATCCCTTATTTGCTTTGGGTAACATTTGCGACAGTGCTCAATATTTGTATTTGGTATTTAAACAGATAAAAATGTAATAAAAATTAAAAAAGTAAAAAAAATGGCTATCATAAGCAGGAAAAAAATAATCGTTGTAGGCGGTGGCTTTGCAGGTATTCAGTTTACAAAAGCGTTGGATGAAAAATATTTTGATGTTGTACTAATTGATAAAATAAATCATCACCAGTTTCAACCGTTGTTTTACCAGGTTGCTACATCGCAGCTTGAACCCTCTAGCATATCGTTTCCGCTTCGTAATATTTTTAAAAAGAAAAAAAATGTTCAAATCCGTTTGGCAACTGTCTTGAATATTGATAAAACTAAAAATACAATTACTACCAGTATTGGAGATTTTGATTATGACTATTTAGTAATTGCAATCGGTTGCACAACCAATTTTTTCGGTAATGAAACGATAAAAGAAAATTCACTCACCTTAAAATCTACTTATGACGCCATCACCATTCGCAATCATATCTTACAAACATTTGAAACGATCATTTCAGCCGGAGAAGATGAAAAAGAAAGCTTGTTCAACTTTGTAATTGTAGGTGCAGGACCAACAGGAGTTGAAATGGCAGGAGCATTTGCAGAAATTAAAAAAGATGTATTGCCAAAAGATTACCGTGGTATTGATTTTTCAAGATTAAATATTTTGCTGATTGAAGGAACAAAAAATACGTTGAACAGCATGAGCAACACGGCACAACTTGCTTCAAAAAGTTATTTAGAAAAAATGGGGGTGAAAATTTATACCGAAACATTTGTAAAAAATTACGACGGAAATATTCTTACACTTAGCACAGGTGAAACGATCAGAACAAAAACTGTTATTTGGGCGGCAGGTGTTACAGGAAATAGTATTGAAGGTTTTGCTCCGGAAATAATTACGCCAACCAACAGATTAAAAGTAAACCGCATCAATAAAGTTTTTGAAAGCGAAAATATTTTCGCCCTTGGTGATATTGCCTACATGGAAACACCAGGCTTTCCAAAAGCCCATCCACAGGTTGCCAATGTTGCCATTAACCAGGCAAAATTATTAGCAAATAATCTAAAATCCATAGAGCAAAACAAACCCACCAAAAACTTTGAGTACAAAGACCTTGGTTCAATGGCAACAATCGGTAGAAACAAAGCCGTTGTCGACTTACCATTTATTCATTTCAAAGGTCATTTAGCCTGGTTAGTGTGGATATTTGTTCACTTGATGCTCATCCTAAGAGCAAAAAACAAAATCATCATTTTCATCAATTGGGCCTGGGCTTATATTACTAAAGACACATCATTAGCACTCATTCTTTCGCAACAAAACAAAAAATAATAGCAATTAAAAAAACAAATTGAATAATAAAAAATCAAAAAGATGAAAGTGCTGCTAAATGAATCTACTACTGCAATCAAATGAATCAAGGAAAAAGTAATAATCCGTTTAGAGAAAGATAACAAATAAACAAGAGACAATTTTTTTTTAAAAGGGAAATTAAAATTAGTAATGAATGAAATGATTTCGGATATTAAAAACAAAACCAGAGAAACAAATCCCGGTTTACTGAAATATCTAAATGAAATGCCTATGATGATTCTATAACATGATAATCCGGAAATTACCGCAAAAACCTTGACATCCGATTGCGATTCACTGGTACTGTTATTTGATGAATATGAGCACATCCATGCTAAAATATACCGTCAAACAAAATTAAAAATTTATCTATAATCAAAATTATACCTATGGAATTAGATAGCAATATTCAAAATTTCGATAGAAAGGGGCAATCGGATATTTTTTGAAAGTAATTAGTACTGTTTTCATTTTCACTTCCACACCAATACCAGCATACCAGCAAAAACTAAACCGCCTGCAATCATCACCCTTGCTGTAAGCGGTTCACCCAGAAAAATAACGGATAGCAATATAGTGAGCACAATACTACCTTTATCAATGGCAGCAACTTCTGACACTTTTCCTAATTGCAATGCCCGGTAATAAAACAACCAGGATAGTCCGGTAGCGATGGCAGACAAGGTAAGAAATAACCAGTTGCTTTTTGAAAGTCCAGGTAATTCGCCGGCCTTGCCACGATAGAAAACAATACCCCATGTAATGAACAAAATGATGGCAGTTCTAACCGCTGTGGCCAAATCTGACTCTACATTTTTTAACCCTGCTTTTGCAAAGATGGCAGTTAGTGCTGCAAACAATGCTGAGAGTAACGCATAGATTAGCCATTGTGCCATAATAATTTTATTTTGATTCCCTCTAACAAAGACGTCTGATTGAACTGAGAAACCCAAACTGCAATAAAGGATAAACCACTACAAAACCACGTATTACTGCAACGTTCAATGATTGCTGTATTTGAGTTTCTAAACCTACACCCAAAGCTAATGGCATTATCGCTAAAATGGAACCAATGGTAATGATTAGTTTTAAGAAAAAAGCCTATAACAAAGACAAACGTGCAATCATTGGTTTAATACTTCCAGAAAAACTCACTTTTAACGGTTTCAATTATCGAACCGCCTTGGCTCAACGAAGCCGTTCAGCTAATAAACAAGCTGGGAGAGGGTTTTACTCAAAATAAAAATGGACAAACCGAATCAAATTTCGATTTGTCCAATTTGGTGCCCGGGACTGGATTCGAACCAGCACATCCTTGCGAACGCTGCGACCTGAACACAGTGCGTCTACCAATTTCGCCACCCGGGCAATTCCTTTAGGGCTGCAAATATAGAAAACTAAAACGTATCTGCCCCAAAAGGGTTTAATTAATTACACAGGATTTTCACGACCCTTCCAGCCGGTTAGTAAAACACCTGCAATTACCAGCACTGTTCCGATGATTTGTTCAATAAAAACCCGTTCCCCTAAAACAAAATGCGCTTGTATAATGGTACTTACCGGACCAATGCTTGATACAATCGCCACGTTATTGGAACCTATCTTTTTCATGGCATTGGAAATTAAAAAACCCGGAATTACAGTGGCAACGATGGCCAATAAAAAACCATATCCCCAGAATGCATTACCGGTTGGTATTTTACTATAATTGCCCACTAGCAAAAAATGCAGAAACACTCCTGCTGTTGATGCGAGCATGGCGTAGGCTGTAAATTTGGTAGCTCCAACCAATGGAATCATTTTGCCACTTCCCACTAAATAAATGGCAAAAGTGATTGCACAAATAAATATCAATACACTACCCAATAAAAAATTTGGATTATTTAAATCAACCGTCAATTCTCCAAAATATGCAATGCCAATACCCAGATAAGTCAATGCCAGCGCAATCTTTTGTATGCGGGAAATTTTTTGGCGAAAAAGAAAAGCATTGATCAATACCACAAAACTTGGATATAGGAAAAGAATCAGTCGCTCCAGTCCGGCGCTGATATATTGTAAGCCGATAAAATCGAACAGGCTGCTTAAATAATAGCCAAACAAACCAAGTGCAATAATGCTCGCCCATTGTTTGGAAGTCAGCGTAATATTATCCTTTTTATTACTGGCTAATATCGCAGCCCCAACAAAGAATGGAAGCGAAAAAAGCATTCGTATCGCCAACAATGTAAGTGCATCGGTTGGGGTATGCGCAAATGCCAGTTTAACAATGATTGCCTTTGTAGAAAATAAAATGGATCCGGCAAAGGCAAGGATAAATCCGGCTATCGGTATAATGGTATTGCTATTTTTTGGTAACATCATTAAACAGTCCAGCCCCAAAATAGGGGCTGGGTATTTTACATTTTAAAATCTTCCGCTTTTTTACACCTCGAATAACTTTCTAAAAGCTTGCGCATGTTCTTTTTCGGAAGGAGACAAAGACATTATACAGCTACATTAAAATCTCTCAACGCATCGTTCAAACTGGTTTTTAAATCAGTGGATGGTTTACGTTGTCCAATGATTAAAGCACATCCAACACCATAGTCGCCCGCAGGAAAATTCTTTGTATAAGTACCTGGAATAACTACACTTCTTGCCGGCACCCTGCCTTTCGTTTCAATGGGGTTTGCACCACTCACATCGATTATTTTTGTGGATTGCGTAAGCACTACATTCGCCCCCAACACCGCCTCTTTTTCAACCCGTACGCCTTCTACTACAATACAACGGCTGCCGATAAAACAACCATCTTCAATGATTACCGGGCTAGCCTGCAATGGCTCTAACACGCCACCAATACCCACACCTCCACTCAGGTGAACGCCTTTACCAATCTGTGCACAACTGCCAACGGTAGCCCAGGTATCCACCATAGTGCCTTCATCTACATAGGCTCCGATATTTACGTAAGATGGCATCAACACCACGTTTCTAGCGAGGAAGGCACCATATCTTGCAATCGCATGAGGCACGGCTCTTACTCCCAGTTCCGCATAGCCGCTTTTTAATTTCATTTTGTCATAAAACTCAAATGGAGGCAATACCATGGTCTCCATTTGCTGTATCGCAAAATACATGAGTATCCCTTGCTTTACCCATTCATTCACCTGCCAGTGAATACTGCCGTCAACTGCAAATCCTTCTGGTGATGCGGTGCGTAGCCGACCTTTATCTACCTCCTCAATCACATCTCTAACAGCTTCTGCGTAGGTTGTTTCTTTCAAAAGTTCCCGGTTGCTCCAGGCGGCTTGTATTAATTTCTGTAATTGCATAATAATGGTTTATTTAAACTTATGTATTTTAAAAAATGATTTTAAATGAGCTGTTCTTCTAAAGGAGCGCAAGATACAAAAAGAAAAAATTGACTCAGTAAAATGGGAAATGGAAAGATTCATACAAATTCACCATTACCAGGCATCTTTAAATCCAACGAAGTTGAACACACAAAATGCAAGCGTTATAGTACCGGCTTCACAGGGTTTTATTTATCTTGCACCCGCAATAAGCACACAACAGTATGAACATAGGCTATGATGGTAAAAGGGCTTTCCAAAACAAAACAGGGCTGGGTAATTATACCCGTTCGCTCGTTACCATTTTAAGCCAGTATTATCCGGATTTCAAATACCATTTATTTGCGCCCAAACAAACCGGTCTGTTTAATACAGCCGCTTTCAATAATGTAAAAGCTTTACTTCCCAAACAACCGTTTTACAAAAAATTTCCTACCATCTGGCGACAAATAGGTATGGTGAAAGAAATTAAAAATGCCGGGCTGGATATTTACCATGGGGTAAGCAATGAACTGCCCAGGGGTATTGAAAAAACGGGTATCAAAACAGTTGTAACCGTCCATGATTTAATTTTTGAACGCTATCCCGAAACCTATCATTTTGATGAACGCTATGTGCATCGCTGGAAGATTAAAAGGGCTTGTAATATAGCGGATGCCATCATTGCCATCAGTAAGCAAACAAAGGATGACCTGGTAAATTTATACGGCGTAAATGAAGAGAAGATCGTAACCTGCTATCAAAGTTGCAACCCGATATTTGAAAAAATAATTTCACCTGCCGAAAAAGCATTGGTAAAAGAAAGATACCATTTGCCGGACCAGTACTTTTTATTTGTAAGTTCCATTGCTCCCCGCAAAAACCTGATTGCTATTTGCCGGGCAATGATTTTGCTAAGAAACAAAATCAATATTCCACTGGTAGTAATTGGCGATGGAAAGAAAGAAAAAGCGGAAGTAAAAAATTTGATGCTTGCCAATGGAATGGCCAGTCAACTAATATTGCTGAATGAGTTGCCGGTATCCAAAGAAAATGCATTCTCAACGGCCGCAGATTTCCCGGCTATTTACCAACAGGCGTTGGCATTGATTTATCCGTCTATTTTTGAAGGCTTTGGGCTGCCGGTGCTGGAAGCTTTGTGGAGTGGTTTGCCGGTAATTTCCAGTAACACTTCCAGCCTTCCGGAAGTGGCAGGTGATGCTGCTTTGTACTTTGCACCGGATGATCACGAAGAGCTTGCCAGCCATATGCTAAGTGTTGCTGCAAATACCGGTCTGGCAGAAATATTAAGAGGCAAAGGTTTTGAACAAGCGCAGCAGTTTGCCACAAAAAAATATGCTGACAGTATTGTGCAAGTTTATAAAAGTATTTTATGACTCCATTTTCAGCCGACATTGATGAATGCTTGCGGGTGCTAAATAGTGGTGGGTTAATTCTTTATCCAACCGACACTATCTGGGGCATCGGCTGTGATGCAACCAATGAAGAAGCCGTATCAAAAATCTACGCACTTAAAGAAAGGGTTTCCAGCAAAACCATGATCATTTTATTGGCAGAGGAAAGAGATATATTAACCTATGTTACACAACCAGACCTTCAGATATTTGATTACATAAAGGGAATCTTAAAACCCGTAACGGTAATTTATGAAGGCGGTACTGCGGTGGCAGATAACCTGGTTGGCGAAGATGGCACCATAGCCATAAGGGTTGTAAATGAAGAGTTTTGCAAACACCTAATCAAAAGATTTCGTAAACCCATCGTATCTACCTCGGCTAATATTTCCAGTTATCCGCCGCCGCTACTTTTTAATGATATAGATGCCGCAATAAAAAACGGAGTTGACTATATAGTACAACACCGCCAGGATGATTTATATGCTGCTGCTCCATCTGCAATTATTAAATGGAACAACAATGGTATTCCAACCATTATCCGAAATTGATTACCGTGAATTGTGAATGGTGAATGTTTCAATGTTTAATGGTAAAGTAATAGAGTATATATTCACCATTCACCATTCACAAGTTTACCCCTGCACCTTTATAAAATTGCGAGTCCAACACCCACTTGTACACTCTGGCTTCTCCACTTATCCTTATTATCGATATCATTTAGATTATTTAAGCCTAGAGCATACCGTCCGTAAATTCTAAAGCCGCCCAACTTAAACTGTACACCTGCCAGCATACTAAAGTCGCCTTGCTTAAAAGCACTCTTACCATTTTCAACCATCGTTTTGCTTTTATCCTTTACAATGGCAAACTGAGGACCGGCCTGCAATGCAACAAATTTGGAAAGTTTTACATTTAATAAAATAGGGATACTTATATAATTCAATTTGGTTTTGGTGCCGTTACTGACAACGTTTTTATAGATGTCGTTAAAACTGGATGACGTGTCCTGTGAAATTTGATTAAACACAACTTCAGGTTGAATAGAAAATCTTTTACCCAAACCAATTTCTGCAAATCCACCGAGGTGATAGCCATAACTAAATTCATCTTTAAAAGACTTCCCGGTTATTTTATTTACGTTGGCTCCACCTTTTACACCAAGGTGAAAAGTTTGAGCATGTGCTGCGGAAAAAATAAAGACGGTAAGTGCAAGTGTTACAAGTTTTGTTTTCATGATTTTAATTTTTGATTTGGGTTTCACATTTCAAGTTATATGCCAATGGCAAAAAAGAATACACAATTATTTGTTAACCAATGAACTGCTTAAAAAGTATAACCAATATTGAAAGTAAAGAGCTGCGAAAATCTTTTGCTATCCGAATCAAGCGATGGTAAATAATAGTCAATATAAAGTTGCGGTTGCAAATAAAACTTACCGATCATATACCGCATATCAACGTTTAACCCGATGGATTGTACTGCAAAATTAGATTCCTGCAATTTGTCAATTTTTCCCCGTCTATTCAATATTCTAAAAAGATTAACTGCATTCGTATTATGACTGATGGCTGTTTTACCGGACCCCGCATTCACCATCAATGTTGGGGTTAATGAAAGCCCGTCTGCCTGATCAAGCACTTCATACCACAGAAACTGATGCCCCAACGTAAACATCAAAGAGAAGGCGTTTAATTTATAAGTAACAGAATCATAAAAGCGCCTTTTAGTACCACCAATTACCGTATCCTTGTGCCGGGCATCTTTGTACACGCCGTTTGAAAACCCTACGGCTACTCCCGGCTGTAACCAATTTTTTAAATAACTGAAAGAAGTATAAAAATCATTTTGAATGGGGGATGAATAAGGAGAGAATTGATTCTTTACAAAATAATGGGTGTATGAAATACCAAAGTCAATGTCTTCATTACCCACTAACCCGAATGAAGGTGAAATCGAATATTGGCTCACTGCTACTCCACTTCCTTCATTTAATAAATTTGCGCCGGCTGCTAAACTCAAACCCGATTTATGGGTGTAGCCAACAGAAGGGGAGTAAATAAGTTTGCTTGAATTTTGATAAGCATTGAGTGCATTGTTTTTTACACTGTAAAGCCGGTTCCCAATTCCAACGTTTACAAATAAACTACTGGCAGGGCTGCCCGAAGAATCCAGCATGTTCATCAATTGGTTCAATATTTCAATGGAATCTTTTTCACTCAAACTACTGCCAGGTTTTGTTTGGGCAATTGAGCTGCCTGAAAGAAAAACAAAAAATATACAGCAAGAGATGAATGTACGCATGTGAAAGTGTTAAGTATTTGGCCGAGAAAAAATCAGACTGATAATTTATTACAAAGTTTAAGCAATAACGGATTTTGTAGCATAAATATTTAGTAAAAAGCAAAAGATATAGTGTTAACTTAATATTCAATTGCCTTTTGTGGCCGAAAACCCCTAGATTTGCAAATTATTTATAACGAGTATTGCATGAAGTGCCCAAAAGGCTGTTGAATTTAGTTTTTACTTTGATTTTTTTTAATTAGGAATTCGGTAGCGCAACAACAGAAAATAGCATATCATGTAAACGCAAAAAAAATTTACATGAATGCATTTGAAGCCTTAGGCTTAAACGAACAATTAGTACAAGCAATAACGGAAATGGGATTTGAAACTCCCACCCCAATCCAGGAAAAAGCAATCCCAGTTTTATTATCAGGAACAACAGATTTTGTAGGTTTGGCACAAACCGGTACAGGTAAAACTGCAGCCTTTGGTTTGCCTTTACTACACTTAATTGATATCTCTCAAAAACATCCACAGGCGTTGATCGTTTGTCCTACGAGAGAATTGTGTTTACAGATTTGCAACGATTTAATGAATTTTAAAAAGCATTTAAAAGGCTTAAATGCTGAACCGGTTTACGGTGGTGCTTCCATATCCATGCAAATTCGGGATCTGAAAAGAGGTGTACAGATAGTAGTAGCTACGCCAGGCCGTTTGATTGATTTGATCGAAAGAAAAGCAATTGACCTGCAAAAAGTAAAATACGTAGTATTGGATGAAGCAGATGAAATGCTGAACATGGGTTTTAGAGATGACATTGATTTTGTATTAAAGAATACCATTTTAAGAGAAAGTATCTGGTTGTTTAGTGCTACAATGCCTACCGCTGTAAAAGCAATTTCTAAAAACTTTATGACTAACCCGATTGAGGTTACCATGGGTAAAAAGAATACCGCAAACGTTAACATCGATCACCAATATTTTATTACACCTGCTCATAGCCGTTATGACACACTGAAACGCCTGGTAGATTTTAACCCCGGAATGTATGGTGTAATTTTTACCCGTACCAAAGCAGATGCCCAGGACGTAGCAGAGAGACTGGTAAAAGAAGGATACGATATTGAAGCTTTACATGGTGATTTAACCCAGCAACAAAGAGATAAGGTAATGGGACGCTTTCGTGCCAAAAGCATTCAGTTATTGATTGCAACTGATGTGGCTGCAAGGGGTATTGATGTAGATGGTATTACGCACGTTATCAATTACGAATTGCCAGATGATATGGAAGTGTACACCCATAGAAGTGGTCGTACTGCAAGAGCTGGTAAAAGTGGAATTTGTATCACCATCTGCCATAGCAGGGAAGCTTACAAAATCAGGTCGATTGAAAAAATGATCAACGCACAGTTTCATCGTTTAGATATACCAAGTGGTAAAGATGTTTGCCGCAAACAGTTTTTTCATTTTATGGATAAACTGATGGATGCAGATATTTCGAACAATGAATACGAAACTTATATGCCTGATCTGGAATCAAAGTTTGCAGACATCAGCAAAGAAGATGTGTTAAAAAGAGTGGCTGCATTGGAGTTCAACCAATTTTTAAAATATTACGAGCATTCAGACGACCTGAACGTAAAAACAGATTCAAGAGAAAGAAGAACGGAGAGTAGCTTTAGAGATGCAGGTAGCGGCGACCGAAGAGAGCGGACAACCTTTGCACGACCAGACAATGGTTTTGCGAGACTATTCATCAACCTTGGTACTAAAGATGGTTTTTACAAAGCCAGTTTTTTACAATTCATTTTAGATGAAAGCAATTTAAGCAAAGAAGTATTAGGCAAGATCGACATTCGTGAAATGAATGCATGGGTTGAAGTGGATAAAGCTGCTGCTCCTAAAATGATTAAAAGCATGGATGGCAAAAAATACAATGGCCGACTGGTGAGAATGAATGAAGCAGACGGTGGATTTAAAAGAGCCGGTGATGAAAGAAGCGATAGAGGCGGTGATAGAAATGAAGGAAGAAGTGATAGAAGCGAAAGAAGTGAAGGAAGGGGTGAAAGAACAGAAGCAAGAAAGAGAATTCCAATGAGGGAAAAAAGATAATTATTGAGTTTGCTTTAATAAAAAATGCCGGAAAATTTTCCGGCATTTTTTATTAAAGCATTTAAAGTAAAATTAAACCCGTTGCATAATTCTCCTTTAGGGGATGGGGGCTTCACACCAATTCAATCACCGTAATCTCCGGCATAATCCCTACCCTGCCCGGATAACCGATAAAACCAAAGCCACGATTTACATACAGTTTTTGTTTTACATCTTCATACAGACCCGCCCATTGTTTATATACGTATTGAACCGGGCTCCATTTAAAACCCGGTATTTCAATTCCAAACTGCATGCCATGCGTGTGTCCACTCAGCATCAAATCCACATCATTGTATTTTGATTTTACTTCTGCATCCCAATGGCTTGGGTCGTGGCTCATCAATATTTTAAAAGGATATTTTTCCGTGCCAGGATGAGCAAGGTCCATCCGGCCATGTTTAGGAAAATTGGCTTTAGCGCTCCAGTTTTCAATCCCCATTAATGCGATCTGGTCGCCATCCCTTTCCAACACTACATGTTCATTCATCAACAAACGCCAGCCGAGGGTTGCATGCACCTGTTTTAAGTTTTCCAAATTCTGCTCTTTGCTGATTCCATCTGATGGCCATTTTACATAATCGCCATAATCGTGATTACCTAAAGTAGAGAATACGCCCATGGGTGCCTTCAGTTGGTTAAAAACATCCAGGTAATCATCCATTTCGGTGGCTTTATCATTTACCAGATCGCCTGTAAATAATATAACGTCTGCCTTTTCATTTAATATTTCCTGTATACCATGCAATACGGCCTTTTTATCTGTAAAGCTTCCGCTATGAATATCACTGATATGCAAAACCTTTAGCCCTTTAAAGCCTTTGGGCAAATTATCAAAAGCCAGTTGGATCCGCTTGATATTATACTTATACTTATTGCCAAAGCCATAGACCAGGCTACTAAACAAAGTTCCGCCAACGGCCAAACCAAACCAACTTAAAAATATTGAGCGGGTAATAGTAGTGTTACCAGAAACTTCCACTCCATTTTTAGGTGTACTATAGAATATTTTGCCCGTAACCCATAAGATGCCCCTTAGTATATCATCGATCAAAACAAAAACCCCGGTACTGATTTTTGCTAAAAACAATCCAATAATGAATGCAAAAAGGTAGGTACGAACTTTTCGTGGTAAAAAATGCTGATCGGTAAAAGCAAACAGCAGGAACCCTACGATCGCCAACACCGTAATTGCCCAGTAGATACTGTACACAATCATTTTTGTTTTGGGTGAGGCCGTTTGTGTTACAGCTTTAACAGCCTGAAATACGTAAGTATCCAATAGTAACATGAAGGCTATAAACAAAACAGCACCAACAGGAGAACGCATAAAAGATATTTATGTTTATTGAAGAATTTAATTCCTGCAAGCCCGGAATGCTGCGGAATTTTAATACAGCCGAAATTACGGCTTCTACATTTAGTTTCCGTTAAGGAATCAAGATCACTATTGGCCGGAAGTCCAGTTAATAAATTCGTCCAATTGCCCATTGATTGCTTTTAGCGTGGATGCATCTGTAAAATGCCCCTCCGCATCCATTAATTTGTCAACTGTCGAAATGGGTAACTTATTGTGATGCACCATCACTTTTACATGATTCAATACATCCGATAAATGATCCATCCCTCTTAAATTACCAGCTCGTCCGGTACTAACACCCGTAAGCAAAGCCTTTTTATGCCACCACAAAGCATGCGTTTTGCCGGTATCAAATAACAATTTCAAAGCGCCGGGAAAACTACCGTTGTATTCAGGAGAAATAAAAATATAATGCTGAAAAGGTATAATTAGTTCATTTTCAATCTTTTCAAAGTCAGCATCTCTTTTAAGCAAGTTCAAAGCTTCCAAAGACAGCAACACTGAATCGACTGATTTTTCCTTTAATATACGCTGGTATTCTTTGGCTACTTTCAATGTGTTGCTACCCGCCCTGTTTGTTCCTGAAATTATTAGATACATTTTTGCTTTTTATTTTGTTTAATGATTCATTGCAACAACTAAACAGGAGCTTTGTTCCCGAATTTTAATTGAATGGCCATATTTATCGAAAACCAGGTGCTTTTGCTTGAAAGAATTGGTGTAGCGATAAAGATAGATGAATAAAATTCATGTTTAAGAAACCAAATCAATCGATCATTTTGTTTTAATCAAATTGTGGTTTATAGTTCATTTTCAAACAGTACCTTTGCCAATTCTGAAATAAACAGGAATCAGCATCGCACTGAACGGAAACTGAACCAAATACTTTATCACAATTAACAATTCTCCCCGAGGGAATAAGTATGGCAAGAATAATAGGAATAGCAAACCAGAAAGGTGGAGTAGGTAAAACAACTACAGCAATTAATTTAGCAGCAAGTTTAGCTGTACTGGAGTATAAAACATTGCTGGTGGATGCAGATCCCCAGGCAAACAGTACCACCGGTGTTGGCTTTGATTTACACAATATTACCCAGAGCCTTTACGACTGTATGGTAAATGAAGTAAATGCGAAAGATGTCCTGTTAAAAACGGATGTTCCCAATCTCGACCTGATTCCTTCACACATTGACCTGGTAGGTGCGGAAATTGAAATGATCAATTATCCTAACCGGGAAGGTGTTTTAAAAAAAATACTGGATCCAATCCGGGATGAATATGATTTTATTGTGATTGATTGTTCTCCATCACTTGGTTTGATTACTGTAAATGCGTTGGTTGCCTCCGATAGTGTTGCAGTGCCGGTACAAACAGAATTTTTCGCTTTAGAAGGCTTGGGTAAATTATTAAATACGATTAAGATTGTGCAAAACAGGTTAAACCCTGAATTACAAATAGAAGGGATACTAATGACCATGTATGATGGCCGTTTGCGTTTGTGCAACCAAGTGGTAGCAGAAGTTAGAAGGCATTTTGAAGAAATGGTTTTCAGCAGCATCATCCACCGCAATACCCGGTTGAGCGAAGCTCCCAGTTTTGGCAAACCAGTAATTCTGTACGATGCAGAAAGCAAGGGCTCTATCAACTACCTGAACCTGGCCAAAGAAATTTTACAGAAAAACAATATGACAAAAATTAAGCAGGAAGATAGGGTAATGAGCTAATTGGCTAATGTGCTAATTGGCTAACTAATACCGGCTGCTGCTGTTTTTTTTTAAATATTTTTAAATTATTCTCGCTTTATTAATTAGCAAACAAGCTAATTATCAAATTAGCTAATTATACTTATGACTCCTCCCAATAAAAAAGACGCATTAGGAAAAGGTATCCGCAGTTTATTGCAAAATATGGATGCCGACCTTAAAAACACTGCTGGCAATTTAAGAACAGATGTGGTTGAAAAAACAACTTCCACCAATCGGATAGCACTTGACCAAATTGAAATCAATCCAAAGCAACCCCGTAAAGATTTTGATGAGGCAGCACTGAGTGAGCTGGCCGCATCGTTAAAAATCCATGACATTATACAGCCGCTTACGGTTAGCAGAATGGCTTCCGGAAAATACCGTCTGATAGCAGGTGAGCGCCGTTTTAGAGCAGCGAAAATTGCAGGTTTAAAAGATGTGCCGGTATATGTGCGCCAGGCCAATGATGCAGAATTGCTGGAGCTGGCTTTGTTGGAGAACTTACAAAGAGAAAATTTAAACTCAATAGAAATTGCCCTCAGCTACAAAAGGTTAATGGACGAGTTGGATTATACACAGGAGCAGGTAGCAGAACGCATGGGTAAAGAGCGAAGTACTGTTACCAATTACATTCGTTTATTAAAATTACCACCCGATATTCAGATAGCCGTTCGTACCGGTGTTATCACCATGGGACATGCTAGGGCATTGATTAGCGTGGATGTGGTGGATAAACAATTGTTTATTTTTTCTGAAATAAAAAGCAAGGAATTATCTGTAAGACAAACGGAAGACCTCGTTCGTAAAATGTACACCGGCGTAGAGGTTGTTAAAAATCCGGTAAAAGCCCAGTTGCCTCCTGCCTTTAAAAAAATAGAAGATAATTTAGCATCTCAATTTAACACCAAGGTAAAAATGGTGCACAACAAAAAAGGCTATGGTGCCGTAACATTTGAATATTATTCATTGGAAGAATTAAATGGACTGTTGGATAAATTGAATATTAAAGTTAGTTGATGCAAAAATTACTGTCAATATTTTTAATCATTGGTTTGTGTTTGGTAGGCGTTGATTTGCAAGCGCAAGTAAAAACTGACAGTAGTGCTATTATCACAAAAAAAATCACTGACACCAGTAACCAAAAAAAGGCAAAAGTTTTCGACCCACGTTTAGCTACAAAACGCTCAGCCATGGTACCCGGTTGGGGACAGATCTACAATAAGAAATACTGGAAATTGCCGCTTGTTTATGGTGGCTTAGGTGTAACGGCAGGCGTATTTGTTTACAATGTAAAAAACTACCGCCTTTTGCGTTTGGCCTACATTTACAAAACCGATAAAGACTCTACCAATGATAAAAACATAGACCCAAAATTTAAAAATCTATCTGCGGGTGCGCTTAGAAGTTACAGAAATTCCTTTCGGCAAAATGTCGATTATTCCGTGCTCTTTTTCATTGTTTTTTGGGGGCTCAATGTAGCGGATGCAACTGTTGATGCACATCTGAAAGCATTTGATGTAAATGACAACCTAAGCCTTCAGATAAAACAGGGATATAGCCCGCTGGCAAACACCACCGGCATTAGCCTGGTATTAGATATTCACTCCAAAAAAATGAGAGCAGGTAAATAATTATATTTGCTTTTTAAATTATCAAAAACTTCTCATGGATTCAAACACCAGTGCTGCTATCGGCACAAATAACCACCTCAATATTGCATTAATCGGTTACGGAAAAATGGGGAAAGCCATTGAAGAAATTGCGGTTACAAGAGGACATAACATTGTACTAAAAATAGACATCGATACGGCGGCACAGTTCACCAAAGAAAACCTACAGCGTTGTGATGTGGCCATTGAATTTACCAGTCCGCACAGTGCGGTTGAAAACATACTTACCTGCCTGGATGCAGGCATACCTGTAATAAGCGGCAGCACCGGCTGGCTGGCACGTTGGGAGGAAGCAAAAGCCAACTGCGAAGCCGTAAATGGAGCCATGGTATATGCGAGTAACTACAGCGTGGGTGTAAATATATTTTTTGAAGTCAATAAATTTTTAGCCCGGTTAATGGATCCGCAAAGCGACTATGATGTGAGCATGGAAGAGATCCATCACACCGAAAAAAAAGATGCACCAAGCGGCACCGCCATTACTTTAGCCGAACAGATTTTAGAAAACATCGGAAGAAAAAAAGAGTGGGTTAACCAACGCAGTATATCGCCGGAAGAACTGTCTATCATCAGTGAAAGAATTGATCCTGCACCCGGCACACACAAAATAAAATACAGCTCTCCGGTAGATGATATTGAGATCATTCATACAGCGCATAACCGCAAGGGTTTTGCAACCGGGGCTGTGCTGGCCGCAGAATTCATACAAAATAAAAAAGGTATTTTTAGCATGAAGGATGTGCTGGGGTTTTAATTAGAACCCTCGTGTGCTGCATAATAAACAGCCATACAAATTTACAGGGGCGCAGATGGCTTTCACTTAAACCATGTAAGCCTCTACCAAAGCCATTCAATTCAAAATAAAAAAATCAACTGATTGTTGTTCACAGTTAACAGCGATCAGTTTTCCTGCTTTCCTTATTCACCCCCATGTAAGCAATCGTCTTCTCTTACTGTACACTTCATTTTAGTCTATTGTTTTTATCCGCCATTACATTTAAAACAAATCTGTTTGGTGATATATATGAAATAGTTTAGCTTTTCAGAAATTATCCAAAGAGAATAAAAATGAAAAGCCTGAAACTGCTGCTGTTGCTATTGATTCAATTTGCCAGTATTCAATTTATTACAGCACAAAAAAACAAAGCGCTCCTCGACAGTTTGGAAAAACTAGTCCCCATTCAAAAGGATTCTTCATTGGTACAAACACTCAATGAACTTACCTGGCAATACCGGATGGTTGATAAGGATAAAGCCATCGAATATGGAAACAAGGCCATCGAATATGGAAACAGGGTGAAATTCAACAAAGGAATTGCGCAGGCCTACAACGACCTGGGAATCATCTATTTTGATAAAGAAAATTATGACACGGCAATACTGCTGTATAATAAAGCCATCCTCATAAGGCAAAAACTAAAAGACGAAAAAGGCATTGCCAAACTACATAATAAAATTGGCATCGTTTACCAAAAACAGGGGCTGTTTGACAAGGCTTTAGAGAACCAGTTTAAAGCATTGTCCCTTTTTGAAAAAGCGGCAGACCAGGTAGGCATTTCTTATTCGCTCAATAATATTGGCATCATCCATCAAAATATGGGATTGTATGAAAAAGCCATTGAATACCAGGAACGATCCATCCGAATCAAAGAGGCGATCGGCGACAAATATGGTCTTTCTGGTTCCTATGTAAATATTGCAAACGACTTTCTAAACCTAAAACAATACGACATTGCAGCATCTTATTACAGTAAAGCAGTAGCCATTACACGAGCCATAGGTGATAAAGAATACCTTTCAAATGCACTTAATAACCTCGGTAACTTGTACCTGATTACCGGAAAACTAACAGAAGCCATTCCACCGATTGAAGAATCCTTTCAACTACGGGATACCCTGAAAGACACCAAAGGAATGGTAAGCTGCTTAAATAATTTGGCAGATGTTTACATTCAAAAGAAAATGTACGACACAGCAGAAAGTAAATTGAACCTTGCTTTAAACATGGGATTAAAGGCTGTGAATTGTAAACCTGAAGTAAATAAAGTCTACTTTACCCTTGCAAAATTATTTGAAGCCAAAGGTGCCAATGACCGGGCGCTTGCGATGTATAAATTATATTCCAATACAAAAGATTCTCTATACACAGATGACCTGAGTCAGCGATTTGCAGAACTGGACACCCGATACAAAAGCCTGGAAAAAGAAAAGATAATTCAGCAACAACAGTTTGATATTACCCGGAAAAATTACTGGATCATCAGTATAAGTGGCTTGTTACTGTTGAGCGTACTATTGGGGTACTCCTGGTACAGAAGATACAAGTTGCGACAGGAACGTAAAATTCAGGCGGAAATAATCACCCAGCAAGACCTATCTACAAAGGCCGTATTGCAAGCCGAAGAAAATGAGCGCAAAAGAATAGCTGCAGATTTGCATGATGGTGTAGGGCAATTGATGAGTGCAGCAAAGATGAATTTATCGTCCGTTGAAAATGACCTGCCATTTAAAACAGCAGCGCAAAAATCGGCTTACCAAAAAGCCATTGCACTTGTAGATGAAAGTTGTAAAGAAGTAAGAAGTATTAGTCACCAGATGATGCCCAATGCTTTACTAAAAAGTGGCCTGGCCAGCGCAATTAAAGAATTCATCGATAAGATAGACAGCAGCGTTATTAAAATAAACCTGCACACCGAAGGATTGAATGAACGGCTTGACAGCAATGTGGAAACCGTATGCTACAGAGTGATACAGGAATGTGTAAATAACGTGATCAAACATTCTGGTGCCAATACGTTGGAAATATCCCTGATAAAAGACGTGGATGGCATTTCAGCTACTATCGAAGACAATGGAAAAGGATTCAATGCAAAAGAACTTTTCAAATTTGAAGGCATTGGTTTAAAAAATATCCGCTCCAGAATTCAATACCTGAAAGGAACCGTCGATTTTGATTCAGAAGCCGGTAAGGGTACACTGGTTGCAATACATATTCCGATAACTTAATCTTTAGTTTTATCAAAGGTTCATAACATTTAGTTCAATATCTTCGTTTTTGTTATAACTTAATCGTTTAATTATATAGCCTCACGAGCATAAGAAAAAAATGAGTAACAAAAAAATTTCGCTGGCAATTGTTGACGATCATCAAATAGTGATAGATGGGCTTAAATCCCTACTACAGGGCCTGGAAAATTTTACCGTTGTAGCTGAATGTAACGAACCCTTGCAGATGCTGGAAACATTGAAGCATGAACCCGTTGATATTTTATTAACCGATATTATGATGCCCGTGATGAATGGCGCCCAGCTTGCCAAAGAAGTGCATCGGCTTTATCCTTCTATTAAAATACTTGCCTTATCCATGAGCGGGCAGGGCGAACTGGTGAATCAAATGATAGACGATGCAGATATTGCAGGATATGTTTTAAAAAATATTGGCAAAAAAGAATTCATTCATGCATTGGAAAAAATATCCACCGGCGGCATTTATTTTAGCGATGAAGTGCTAAACGAGATGACCAAAGCCAGCGAACTAAAAAGAGAAAATATAGAAGTAAACCTTACCGCAAGAGAAATGGAAATCATTAAACTAATAGAGAGGGAATACAGCAACAAGTCAATTGCAGACAGTTTATTTCTGAGTGAACGAACAATTGAAACACATCGCAAAAACATTTTCAGAAAAACAAAAACCAACAGTGTTTTAGGATTGATCAAGTATGCTTACGAGCACAAACTGGCATAGTTTTGTCGAATCTATATTGCCCGCTGCTACTGATAGCCCTTAGCCTGTAACAAAAACAATTCCGCATAACGACCGCCTTTTTTCAACAATTCTTCATGACTGCCTATTTCAAGTAATTGGCCTTTTTCAAGCACCAAAATGCGGTTGGCCATTCTTACAGTTGAAAACCGGTGAGAGATCAGCATCGCAGATTTATCCTTTGTCAGTTCAGCAAAACGTTCAAACACTTCAAACTCGGCCCTGGCATCCAAAGCTGCAGTAGGTTCATCTAAAATCATTAACTGAGCATTGCGCATATAGGCTCTGGCGAGTGCGATTTTTTGCCATTCACCTCCAGATAATTCAACCCCTTTATTAAAACGGCGGCCCAGCATCTGGTCATATTTATCCGGAAATTTTTCGATGATTAAATTAGCAAGGCTTTGAGTGGCCGCATTTTTAATCAATTCTTTATTGTCTTTTTCTTTGATATTGCCCATTGCAATATTTTCCGAAGTCGTCATTTGGTAACGCAGGTAATCCTGAAAAATGATACCAATCTCCGATCTCAGTTCGCCCATATCATATTCCCTCAGATCATGCCCATCTAGTAAGATTCTGCCTTCCGTAGGTTCGTACAATCTTACCAGCAATTTAACGAGTGTTGTTTTGCCAGCGCCGTTTTCGCCTACCAATGCCAGCTTCTCGCCGGCATGCAAAGTGAAATTTAAATGCCTGTTGGCCCATTTACTGGAATTGAAATATTTGAATCCTACGTTCTCAAACACAAAGCCCTTTTGAATTGGTTTTGGAAAAGGGCGGGGATTTTTAGGTGCCACGATTCTCGGTTTGATTTTAAAGAAGTCAAAAAAGTCACGCAGGTGTAAAGCACCTTTTGCTACCATGCTTACCCTACGCATTACATTTTGAGAAATCATCCCCAACTGGCGGATAGTTCCGATCAGGAAAGTAAGCCCCCCAATGGATATAGTTCCTGCCAATACACCCTTTATTATAAAAATAAAAGCAACATAATAACCTACAGAACCAGGCAGGGTTAAAATCGTTCCTAAAATAGAACGTTTCATTTCCAGGTTGCGGGTTGCCCTAAAAAAATTACCGGAGATTTTGCGAAAGCGTCCGATAAAAAAATCAGATAAATCAAAGAGTCTAACTTCTTTAGCAGACTCATCACTGCTGCCGATAAACATAATGTATTCCATCTCCCTGCGACCATGTGTTTGGCTGCGGATAAGGCTATAATTTTTTGCATTAAAATGGGCTTCCCCAAGGAAGGAGGGAATGATAGATACCAATAATACAACGATTAGCCACGGATTGAATGTAATCAGTCCTGCTGCAAGGAAACCAATCGTGATAAAATCCTGGAACTGGCTAAAAACCTGCGATAACAAGGCAGCCCGCCCATTGGTTTGCTGCCGGGCCCTTTCAAGTTTATCATAAAATTCAGCATCCTCAAACTGGTCTAAATCAAGTGTGGTAGCATGGCTCATTAATTTAATGGAAGTGCGGTAGGTAAGCAATTCGCCCAGTAGTGCATCAACCAATATAATGGTTCTCCCGAGAGCAGTGCTAATAATTACCAGGGCAAATTCAACTCCGATCAATTGCCATAGGTGAGTGTGGGGGAGATTTTCATTTCCGGCCCGGGTAAGCAACACCACCTGATCGATGATTAGTTTACCGGTGTATAATAATCCCAGCGGCAAAACAGACTGCATCAGGCGTAAGATTCCGTTTAAAAAAGTAAGCCACGGACTGGTTTGCCAGACCAGTTTAAAAAAAAGTGGAATATTTTTGAACGCAGCCAGCCTTTCTTTGATGGTTAATTTTTCAGAGGAATAATCACCGCTGGGTTTCACATTGAATACATAACTCCAAATTTGTTTGAACATAATTTAAACTCCTATAAATTGTTAAACTGCAAGGTATCACATCAACAATTTTTTATCCTTTTTAAAATGAATAAATTTCTTATTTCACCCCTCAACTTACCAGCGTGTTTTAATGAATCAAGTGCAATAAAAACGGAACATTTGCAACATCGCATTTACCATCCTTATCCTGTTTTCAACAAATTCTATTGACGTTGAGCATGACATTTTTGGTGTTTGCGTCATGGAGCTATTGAAAATTAATTGTGGCAGAACGTGTTTAGTCTAATGCCGTGGCGTTTTCTAGTCATTTGAACCTATGTTAAGATGATACTGTACCAATCTGGCAAATTCATTCCCCTGCTCAAGATCAAATATTTCAGAATGTTCTCCCTCCACATCATGAATTTTTACATTATGAGCATAGAACTTCCACATATTCTTAATTTCATTGGATAAATATTGCTTCCCATAGGTAATATTCATGGTTTTATCCATGAAATAATAATGCTCTTTTGCAAAAAATAATATAATTCCACCCTCGTATGGTGTTAGTTTATATTTTCTGGCAGCATTTATATAAACTTGTGCAGATTCATCAAACACTTCCAGTCCAACAAATTCACTCTCTTTAGTGGAACCGATTTTCTTACCTACTTTATTGTAAGATTTGGAGATGGCATTTATTTTATATTTAATTGCCTTCCGGGTATGTTTGGTAAACAGAAAAGTTTCGAAATTCAATTTTAAAACCAGTCTCAACATTTTTATTTTCATTACACCAACAATCTGGTAAACAGGATTTCGATTTACAGGTAACCTTTTGTCTACATTTCTTATTATAGTATCAAACATTGCCAGCAGTTGTATTTCTTTGCCGCTTTCCTTTAATTGCTTAGCCATTTCAAAGGCAATGATACCACCCAGGCAATGACCAGACAATGCATAGGGGCCAGTTGGATTATTGGTTAATATTTCTTTTATAAATGTAGTGGCCATTTTTTCAATGTTATCCGGGAATTCACGAATATCTTTTAAATCAATGGGAGATTGTAATGCAAAAACAGGTTGATCGTCATCCAGCATTTTTACAAATTCCCTAAAACGAACTACAGATCCACCACCCCCACAAACAATGTAAAGCGCTGGCTTTCCTGGGGTACCAGCTTTTAATTGCACGAGGTATTTATGATTAGGACCAGAAGGTGCAGAATCATCCAGCTGTTGGGCAATGATTGGAGCCATCCCCGCAATGGTAGGATTAAGGAAGACCTGGCTAATAGAAAGATTTACACAAAAATTTTTGTTTATTAAAAATACCAACCGGATGGCCAATAATGAATGTCCACCTAATTCAAAGAAATTGTCATTTATCCCTATCTTATTGATTTTTAATAATTTCTCCCAGCATTCCGCCAGCCTGGTTTCAGTTTCACAACGGGGTCTGATAAAATCCTGTTGTAACAACTGAAGTTCCTGAAGACCGGGTAATGCCCCCCGGTTAATTTTTCCATTCCGGGTTACCGGCAATTGATCCAATTCAACCAGTAATGCCGGCACCATAAATTCTGGTAATTTCATTTTCAGGAAGGCAATAATCCCCTGTTTGTCGAATTTCCTTTCTGGAACCACATACCCAACCAACTGCCTGTTACCAATTCCATCTTCCCGTGCAAGCACAACAGCCTGCCTAACTAGACCACACTCCTGCAATACAGCTTCAATCTCGCCAAGCTCAACCCGGTAACCCCGTATTTTAACCTGGTCATCTTTCCGACCCAGGTATTCTATATTGCCATCCGGGAGCCACCTTGCAAGGTCACCTGTTTTATAAAGCCTATTACCAGTTGCTATACTGAAAGTATCTTCCACAAATTTCTCCTTTGTCAGATCTGGTAGATTGAGATATCCCTGTGCCACCTGCACCCCACCAATAAATAATTCTCCAGCAACGCCAACGGGTACTGGCTGGGATAAATCGCTCAGGATATACAATTGCATGTTATCAATCGGTTTGCCGATGGGAGGAAGGACAGGTAAATTATCCCCCGCGTTGATGGCATAACTGCTTACTACATGGGCTTCGGTAGGCCCATACTGATTTATAATCCTTACCCCTGTTTTTTTTACCATTGCCTGGATATCTTCTGTTAGCTTTAGTTGTTCTCCCGCTACAATGATTTCCTCTACAGGGAAAGTTTCCAGGGTAAGCGGATCTAAAAATTCAACCAGGGTTTTAAGTACAATAAAAGGAAAAAATAAGTGAGTGAGTTTATACTTTGCCACATCTTTTAATAATTCACTCATATCGCGGCGCCGATCACCACTAATCAGGTAAAGACTACTTCCAAAACAAAGGGTTGAAAATATCTCCTGGAAACTAACATCAAAATTGAGGCTGGCAAATTGAAGCACCCGCCGGTGTTTATTGGTAAATTGTTTCTCCTGCCAGTATAATAAATTTACCATACCCCTGCCGCCCATTTTTACGCCCTTGGGCCTGCCCGTGGAACCGGAAGTGTATATTACATAAACAAGGTGATCGAGAGGAAATTTAACCGACAAATTATTTTCCGGTTGGGTACTAATAGCGTGCTGACTCACTCCGTCTATTTCCAATATCGTTACACATGGCAATACAGGTAAATTAATCTTGCTTTTTGAGGTGCTAATAATTAATAATGCATTTGTGTCTTCCAGCATGTAGCTTATTCTTTCCCTAGGGTAGTCAGGATCTACCGGAACATATACCCCGCCTGCTTTTAATACGGCAAGCACGCTAATGATCATTTCTATACTGCGTTCTATATTTATTGGTACAAGTGTTCCTGGTTTTATACCATTCTCAATTAAATAATGGGCAAGTTGGTTGGACCGTACGTTAAGTTGTTGGTAAGTAAGTTCTTCATCATCAAAAACAACAGCCACTGCCAAGGGGGTAACCGATGCTTGTTCTTCAAATAAATTGATAATGGTCGTATTTTCGGGCCAGGAAGCAATGGTATTATTGAAATCAGTCAGCAACTGGGCTTCTTCAGCTTTGCTGATCATTGTGAGGCAACCTATTTTCTGCTGTGGTTGCGTAGCAATGGAACTAAGTAATTCAGTAAAATGCCTGATCATCCGGCTAATTGTGATTTCACCAAATAGGTTTGTTTTGTATTCTACAAATCCCCGGAGCCCATGCTCACTTTCGGTGATAAAAAATGTCAAATCAAATAGGGCAGTCGTATGTTGATTTTCGCCCCTTGTAATTTTTACATCATTCAATGAAAGTTCAGGAACCTCGGGGGTATTTTGCAAGACAAACATAACCTGGAACAGTGGGCTACGGCCCATATCTCTATTCTTTACTACCGATTCTACTACTTTCTCAAAAGGAACTTCCTGGTTGTCGTAAGCCTCCAAAGTTTCCGTTCTTATCTGTTGCAGAAGGTCAGTAAAAGGAATTTCACTGCTTAAAGTTGTCCTCAATGCAAGCGTATTCACAAAAAAGCCGATCAAATTTTCCAGTTCGTGTTGTTGTCGTCCGGCAATAGGTGTGCCTACACAAATATCCACCTGTCCAGTGTACCGGAACAGCAACACTTTTACTACTGCAAGCAGGGTCATAAACATAGTAGTGCCCTGTTGCTGACTGAATAAACGTAATTTTTCTGTTATTGCTTCATCTATTACAAAACCTGAAGTAGCTCCCTTCGTGCTTTGAGCAACAGGCCTTGGGTAATCCGTTGGTAGCTGTAATGTAGCTACGCCTTCCAATTGCTTTCTCCAGTAGTCCAACTTCTTTTCCAATACTTCCCCCTTCAAATAATTTCGTTGCCAGATCGCATAATCGGCATACTGAATTTTTAACGGCGATAAATGATTTGTCTTGCCTTCTTCAATAGCCGAATACGATGCCATCAAATCCTTTACAATAACCGAAGCAGACCAACCGTCCGAAGCAATATGATGCATGTTGACTACCAATACATTTTCCTGGTCATTTAACACAATCAGTTCGGCCCTGAACATAAAATCTTCCGACAGGTTAAATGGCAGGCTGATAATATGCCTGATGTATTTCATTAACCCCTCCTCATCCTGCTCGTAAGAAGTTCCTTCTGTAATTTTTATTTCCCAGTCATTTTGATCTTTGATATATTGATATCCTTCCCCAGCATTATCACGGATCACTGTTCGAAGTACTTCATGCCGATTGATTAACTGTTTTAAAGAGAAAACCAATCCATCCAAATTCAACTTGCCCTTCAACCGCAATATCGTTGGTAAATGATATTGTACACTCCCTTCCAACTGGTCGATGAACCACAATCGCTCCTGGCTAAAGGATAAGGGAATATGCTCCGGTCTTGGCAACGCCGTTATCGACGGAAGCAGCACGCCTTCTCCTGCTTCTTCCAGGTGTACTGCGAGCGCTGCAATTGTGGGGTAATTGAATAAATTTTTTACCGCTATCTCTACCAACAGCTCTTTGCGGATTGCTGATACCAAACGCATCACCAGCAAAGAATGCCCCCCCAGTTCAAAAAAATTGTCGTGAATGCCTACCCGGTCAATATGAAGAATCTCCTGCCATATATTTACCAGGTTCAACTCTAACTCATTACCGGGTGCTACATATTGTCTTTGTACCAGTTCCGATGCGCCTGGTTCAGGCAATGCTTTTTTGTTCAGTTTTCCGTTGTGTGTAAGGGGTAACCTTTCCATCATAACCCATACAGACGGTATCATAAATTCGGGTAGTCGCGTTTTTAAATAGCCCTGAATGGCCATTTTATCAAACACCCCGTTTGGCACTATATAGCAAACCAATCGCTTGTTACCGGCAGGATCATTTTTTGCCAATACTGCAGCATCGGCTACCAACTCATTTTGTAATAACAACCGCTCTATTTCGCCGGGCTCTATCCGGTAACCACGAATTTTCACCTGGTCATCCTTCCTGCCAAGATAGGCGATGTTGCCGTCATTGAGCCAGCAACCCAAATCTCCAGACCTGTACAACGTGTTACCCGGTACCTTTCTAAATGGATTATTGATAAATTTTTCAGCAGTTAAATCCGGAAGATTCAAATACCCAGGAGCTACCTGAACACCACCTACCAATATTTCACCGGAAACACCTTTAGCCACCAATTGCCCGGATTTATCAA
>Ga0209181_10002607_pt1 | contig 29261 bp, 15 predicted proteins | sample MAT05_FD_187208 | JGI IMG/M metagenome (GOLD analysis project Ga0209181, IMG submission 187208) | Freshwater microbial communities from Lake Fryxell liftoff mats and glacier meltwater in Antarctica - MAT-05 (SPAdes) (version 2) | ecosystem: Environmental > Aquatic > Freshwater > Ice > Liftoff...
TCGGCACAAACAAACAACGCATCTACAAGTACAGATAATACGGTTACTTATAATTTAGCCGCAGCAGTTTGTACCACTTTTGTAGGTTCAGTTGGTCCTGCTAATACCCCTACAAACCTAAGGGGTAACAGAGATGCAACTGTTGCTACTTGTGGTGTTCCAGGGGCATGCGCAGCAGGTATTGCAGGAGCTTTACATTATGTACAGCATACCTGGACAAACCCTGTTAACGCTGTTCAGTGTGTTACGGTAACTTATTCCAACCCCACTACTAATTTTGGTTTTGTAACAGCGCATCTTGGTTCTGTTGACATTACCAACCTTTGTACTAACTTCCTTGGTGACCCTGGTGCAAGCGCCCCAGCGGGAGGTGCACCAATTGTATGGTCATTTAATGCTCCGGCATTAGCAACTATAGTTTTCCATGTTGGTAACGTTACTCCCGGACAAACAGCAGATTATAATATACAAGTAAGTGCTCCAATTTGTGTTGGTGCAACAGCGCCAAGTGTAACTATTAACCAGGCAGCGGCTCAACCAGATCCAACCGGAGCATCGCCCATTAATTTTACAGCAGTGTTCAGCGAGCCGGTAACCGGCTTTGCAAACGGCGATGTTACTTTAAGTGGTTCAGCCGGTGCGTCAGTTCAAAATATTACTGGTGGCCCTGCTACTTATAATATTGCAGTATCGGGCATGACCGGAAGTGGAACTGTTATTTCAACAATAGCAGCCAACGTGGCTACAGGAACAATAAATGTTGCAGGCAATACTGCCTCAACCAGTGCTGATAACACGGTTACTTACAATGCGCCTCCAGGTTGTACCAGTGTTAACCCTGTACCAAACGATACATTATGTGCCGGATCAACCAAAGCGGCTGTAGTGTTTACAAGTGGAACCCCTGGTACAATATTTAACTGGACAAATAGTACACCATCTATTGGCCTTGCTGCCAGTGGTACTGGTAACCTGCCGTCATTTGTTGCTACAAATGCTACAGCAGCACCAGTGGTTGCTACTATCATAGTAACTCCAAGTTTAAATGTTGTAACCCCAACAACAACAACCTTTAACTTCACAGGCGGTGCACAAACCTTTACAGTGCCTGCCGGTGTAACATCCATCAACCTAACAACATTGGGTGCTGCAGGTGGCAACGGTGCAGTTGGTGGCAACGCCGCATCTGGCGGTGCAGGTGGAAGAGGATCAAGAGCTACAGGTACTTTAGCTGTAACTCCTGGCCAGGTTTTAACCATATTTGTAGGCGGAACAGGTACTGCACCTACAGCCGGATTTAATGGTGGTGGAACAGGCGGTAATGCCAATGCCGGTGGCGGTGGCGGAGCCAGTGATGTAAGGTTCCCTGGAGCATCATCTGCAGACCGTATATTAGTAGCCGGTGGCGGCGGCGGCGGCGGAAGAGCAGGTTGTGAGGCTAATACCGTTGCTGGCGGAACAGGCGGAAACGGAGATGGAAATGGCGTAAACGGCAGCGATGCTCCAACAGTTGGTGGTTTTGCTGGCGGTGGCCTTGGAGCCATAGGAACAACACCAGGCGGAGCCGGTATCGGTTGCTCTGGTTTCTTAGGAGCTCCTGGTTTAGCTAATGCTGGCCCGGCTGGCGGTAACGGCGGAGCAGGTGAGACTTGCTGTTGCTTTAACTTTGCTAGTGTACCCGGCGGCGGCGGTGGAGGCGGTGGCTTCCTCGGCGGTGCTGGTGGCGGTGGCGGTTCTGCAGGAACTGTTGCCTGTACTGGTAACGATAAAGGAGCCGGCGGCGGCGGTGCTGGTGGTACATCATTCACCGGCGGTGTAACTGCAGGTGCGATTACTACCAATATACAAACAGGTAACGGACAGGTGGTTTTAAATTACAATGTGGCTTCTGTTTGCACCGGTCCTACCACTTCGTTTACTATTACTGTTAATCCAACACCAACAGTAAATGTGGTACCTAATCAAACAGTTTGTGCCGGTTCTCCAACAACTGCTGTAACCTTTACAGGTACACCAGCAATTGCTACTTTTAACTGGACAAACAATAATACTGCAATAGGCTTAGCAGCAGCAGGTACAGGCAATATCCCTTCATTTATTACAACCAATACAACCAATGCTGCAATAACAGGAACGATAACTGTAACTCCTCAAACGAGTACAGGTTCAGCTAGCCCTGGTGGTCCGGTAACTTTCACTAACCCGGCAAACATTGCAATACCAGCATCTGGAACTGGTAGTGGTGCCGGAAGCGCATCTAATCCTTATCCATCCAATATTACAGTATCTGGTTTACCAACAACAGGTGTTAGTGTTCAGTCCATAAGATTAACCAACATACAACATACCTGGTCTGATGATATTGGCGTATTGCTGGTAGGACCGGGTGGGCAGAAATTTGTGCCAATGGCAAGAGTTGGCGGAACTAGCGGTTTTGATGCAGTAGCAACAATTACCATCAGTGATGCTGGCGCAACGCAAATGCCAACAGTTACTGCGGCTATTCCTACTGGTACTTATCGCCCTACGGCAGGTACTGCAGGAGCAATATGGCCAGCACCAGCTCCAATTGCACCGTACAATTATCCTGCGCCTAACGGCACAGCTACCTTTACCAATACTTTTAATACAACTTCAAACTACAATGGAACATGGAGTTTGTATGTTACTGATATGGCAGGTGGCGATATTGGTAATATAGCAGGTGGCTGGGGTATTACCTTAGTTACTCCTGCAGTACCAGGATTGGTATGTACAGGTACACCTCGTACATTCACTATCACGGTTAATCCAAATCCTGCAATTATTATCGTAGCAGATCCCGGCACAACTATTTGTGAAGGAGATCCTACCTTGTTAACAGTTGTAACTGGAACAGCAACTCCGTCTGGAGTTTTATACAACCAGACTGGAGCCCAGATAAACGGTTCACCTTCTCAGGTTTTTGAACCAGCTAATACTGCCTTTAACAGTCAGTCGGCTGATGATTTTATCGTACCTGCAGGCGCAACCTGGAACATTACTCAAATGACAGCCAACGGAATAAATACTGCTTCGGGAGCTGCTACTTCAGTAAATATTTTCATCTATGCTAATACTGCTGGCAACCTTCCAGGTGCGGCAATTGCAACATTCAATAACGTAACTACCTTTACACGGGTAGGTGCAAACTATACAGTTACCCTGCCTTCTACAGTTAGTTTAACAGGTGGCACATATTGGATTTCCATCCAGGTTAACATGAGCTTTGCTGCAGGTGGCCAATGGTTCTGGGGCAATTTTGGAGCTGCCAATATTGGCAATGAATATGCATTCCAAAATCCAGGTGGTGGATTTGCAACACCTTGTACAAACTGGGGCTATGGAGGCACCGGTTGTAATGTAGGTGGCGGCCCGGCTAACCGCAACCTTATTTTCAGTGTAACTGGAACTTCAGTTGTAGGCGGCGGCCCACTTGGCGGCGGATATACTTTCTTATGGTCTCCTGCAGCAGGTTTAAGTTCAACCACTTCAAACCCCGTTGCTGCTTCTCCAATGAATACAACAACTTACACAGTTGTTGCAACCACAGCAGGTGGCTGTACAAGAACAGCTTCTGTTTTAATTACAGTTAACAAGCGTCCAACAGTAACCACACAGCCAGTTGCTAACGTAAGATGCGTTGGTACTACTGCTACATTTACTGTAGGAGCTACCGGAACGGGTCTTATTTACCAATGGCAGGAAAGTTTAACAGGTTGTCCGGGTACAACATGGACAAACCTTACCAATGGTGGTGTTTATGCAGGTGTAAATACTGCAACACTTACTGTAGGTCCGGTTACGGCTTTATTAACCGGCAGAGGATACCGCTGCATCGTAACTGGTGTTTGTGCGCCAATTGGTGTTGCAAATATTTCTAACTGTGCATTGTTAACTGTTAATCCATTACCGGTTGTTGCAATTACTCCGCCAATTAGTTGCGGTGGTGTTGCAGGTATCAGCGGTACACAGTTATCAGTTGGTTCTGCTCCTCCTCCTGTACCTGGTACAGTAACAGTAAATTCAGGAACTATCAATCTTACTGTTCCTGATAATACAGCCAATGGAGTAAGTAATGTTATTGCTATGACTGGTGTTCCTGCCAATGCAACGATCACCAATGTAGCTGTTACATTTAATAATTTCTCTCATACTTACCCGGGTGACATGATCATCCATCTTAGAGCACCAAACGGTAATATCTTAAATCTGTACAAATATGGTACAGGTGTGTTTACTGGTCCAGCTTCAGGTGTACCAACATGGGGTTGGTATGGTGCAAGAGTAAGTCAGCTGGGTTCAACAGCGTGGAGCACAGTTGCTACCGCACCATTTATTTACAACAACAGTACTGCATGGAGAGCTGATGCTATCAACACTCCTGTTGGTGGTGGTCCAGTAATTCAGAACCCAACAGGTTTTGTATCTGCAGCAACCAGCTTTACTGATTTGTATACTACACCAGCTTCTACAACCGGTAACTGGACATTAGCAATGTGCGATGGTGGTCCTGGTGATGTAGGTACGCTTGCATCATGGGGAATAACCATTGAATACACAACACCGGGTACTGGTGGTGCCAACAATTCTTTTGTATGGTCTCCACTGGCAGGTTTGTTTAACAACTCAACGGCTACCATCCCTTACACAGGCACTAATACGCCTGTTGTATTTGCTGCACCAACTGTGTTAACCACTTATACTGTAACTGCTACAGATAATGCAACAGGTTGTACAAATACAGCTACTGCTTTAGTTAACTACACACCACCTGCACCAAGCGTAACACCAAGTTCTGTTACTATGTGTCTGGGTGATCCTGCTGTACGTTTGGTAAGTTCATCATCAACAACCACAAACCTGCCGCAGGTTTGCTCTGGTCCTATCAGTGTGATAGTTCCTGATAACAACCCGGCCGGTGCTACCAGCAACCTAACTGTTTCTGGTGTACCTGCAGGCTGTAATGTATCTGCAATGTCAGTTACATTTAACATGGCCCATACCTGGGCTGGTGATGTTGCCATATCGCTTAGAGCACCTAATGGCAATATTTTAAACCTGGATTACTACCTGTCTAACACAGGCGGTACAGGAGCTACAACTGGTTTTGTAAATACCAGGATAAGTTCAGCCGGTACGGCAGCATTAAGTTCAGGAGCTAATCCTTACACCGGAACATTCAGAGCCGATGCTTCTTTAGCAGCAGCTCCTCCTACAGGTCCTACAGGTTTCTTAGCTAATGTCAACAACTGGAACGCCCTTTACAGTGTGCCAAACGGTACCTGGACATTAGCGATGGTTGATGCTTTTGGTGGCGATCAGGGTACACTCACATCATGGTGCATTGATATGACCTATGTTTGTGGTGTTCCTTCAACTCCAGCTACATGGTCTCCAATTGCAGGATTATTTAATGATGCTGCAGCAAGTATAGCTTATACCGGTGATGCAAGAGATACAGTATGGACAAGGCCAACACCTGCCGGTGTTTATCCTTACCAGGTAACGGTACAAAGTTTACCAGTGCCATCTTCTTTTGTCAACCCCGCAAATATTGTTATCAATCAAGCTGGGCCTGGTACACCTTATCCTGCTAATTTAACTGTTAGCGGATTGCCTACATCAGGCATTACGGTTCAAAATGTTATCCTAACGGGAATCAGTCACACGTGGGGTAATGACATAGACATTTTACTGCAGTCTCCTGCCGGTAAAAATGTGATACTAATGTCGGATATTGGAGGTACGGTTGCAGTTCCAAACGCTACCTATACTTTTGTTGATGGAGCCCCTGCTTTGAACGCAAATGCGGCCAATCCAACAGGTACCTATCGCCCAACCAATTTTGATGTAATTACAGACGACTGGCCTGCTCCAGGTCCGGGTGTAATAAACCAACCTACTCCTACGCTGGCTACATTTGTAGGTACAGATAATGTTAATGGAGTATGGAAACTGTTTGTATTTGATGATATAGGTGGCGATGCAGGAAATATTGCAGGAGGATTCAGGATCAATTTCAATGTTTCTATACCTGCATGTACTTCACCTGCAAGAACAGTAGTTGTTACAGTTAACTCACCTACTTCGGTTACAACACAACCGGTTAACCAAACCATCTGCACCGATAAGGTAGCTACTTTTACAGTAGTACCAGGTGGCAGCGGTCCTTTCACCTACCAGTGGCAGGTAAGCACTAATGGTAATAATCCACCTTGGACCAATATTACCAATGGTGGTGTTTATAGCGGTGCTACAACAGCAACGTTAACCATTACAGCACCTCCGGTTAGTTTAAGCGGTAATTTCTATCGTGTTATTATTAACGGTGCAGCACCATGTGCTGCGGCTACCTCTTTTGGAGCCAGGTTAACTGTTAACCCATTACCTACAGTAGTAATTACTGCAGCACCTTATACCAGCCTGTTCCCAGGTTTGGTAACCACTTTATCTTCAACAGTTTCTCCTTTTGCAGCTGCTACTTATACGTGGTTGCGCAATGGAGCGGTTGTTTCAGGAGCTACAACAGGTACACTTAGTGTAAATGTTGATGGCTTAGGAGATTATCAATTAAGGGTTACTGATGTTAATGGCTGTACCAACAGTTCAAACATTATAACCATTAAAGATTCAGCAAGTGGCAATTGCTTCATCTATCCTAACCCTACCAGTGGTGTATTCCAGGTTAGGTACTATAGTGTTGCAAACAATGTTTTACCAAGGGGTCTAGTTGTTTATGATGCTAAGGGCGACAGGGTATTGTCTCAGACATATACCATTGGAAGGCCTTATGACAGAATGGATGTTGACATGAGAGCTAAAGGAAAAGGCATGTACTGGGTTGAGATTGTTGACAGAAATGGCAACAGATTGACCATGTGCAGAGTGGTGATTCAATAAAATTTAATTTGAGTCATTTAATAAAAAAAGCCCCCCGAAATTTCGGGGGGCTTTTTTGTACAGTACCGCTTACTTTTATTTATTAGGATAACTGCTAACAAATCAATTTCCGTTAACATAAAATCGATATGGTTTCATTACAGCATCACCGGAATTATGAATACCGATCCTGCTGCTGATGCCAATTACGCCTGGCTCAATTTTTAATCCATCATCAGCTATATAGATTTCGCCTTTTAATAAATTAATACCAGAATGATTTTTTTAAATGCCCAATGCCTTTGCCGCATTGCCGGGTCCTTTTATTAAGGTGCTACCCGGTTTTACCTTACCGGTTCTTTTCAGCATAATTTCAATTCCTGTTAAAGGTTCAACAGCACGGATAAGAACAGCATCAGGAATATTTATTGCATTGGTAACAACATTGAACAAATGGTGCATACTATAGCAGATATATACATACGCTATGCCAACAGCTGCATACATGTGTTGGTTACGAGGAGTTTGCTTTCCGCCAAAAGAATGAGATGCCCTGTCAGTAAGCCCGATATAAGCTTCCGTTTCAACAATGCGACCAGAAGTAATCTGTCCATTCAAATTTGTAACAATAATTTTTTCAATCAGCTCCCTGGCAATTAAAATCACATCATGCCTTTGGTAAAATTGAATGGGCAGTTTCTACATTATAGTATTAACTTTAAAGCTAAAATACAATCGAATGTCGAATGTCGAATGTCGAATGTCGAATGTCGAATGTCGAATGTCGAATGTCGAATGTCGAATGTCGAATGTCGAATGTCGAATGTCGAATGTCGAATGTCGAATGTTGAATGTTGAATGTTGAATGTTGTTTGCAGATTTTTAAATGATCATTAATTTAAATGCTTAAAGAGATAATTATATCCATACAGGCTTATTTTCATACGCATCGTTTCATTATTAAGCATAAGTTATGGAAATGGATATTGATACCCGGACTGTTATATACATTGCTTTTTTGTGCTGGTATTTACCTGTTTTTAGTTTCGAGTAACAGTGCCATTGATTTTATGTTACAAAAATCGGGTGTGGCAGAGTGGATGGAGAAAATGCAAAATAGCTGGCTTAGCTTTCTACTGATCTTTGGGCATATTATCCTTAACCTGATTATGCTGCTCTTTTATTTTTCGTTGTTCAAATATTTATTCCTAATTATCGGCTCGCCGTTATTTGCTTACCTGAGCGAAAAAACCGAATCTATCATCGAAGGGAGAGAATACCCTTTCAGTTTTAAACAACTGATGAAAGATATTGTACGTGGCATCAGGCTTGCATTGCGAAATATGCTTTGGCAAACTGTTTACACAGTTTCTATTTTGATATTATCCTTTATACCGGTTGTAGGTTGGGTAACACCTTTGCTTGCCCTGCTGGTTGAATGTTACTACCTTGGTTTTTCGATGCTGGATTATAGCTGCGAAAGAAATAAACTATCAACTTCGCAAAGTATTGGCTTTATTGGGCGCCACAAGGGCCTTGCAATTGGCAATGGTATGGTTTTTTACCTGATGCATTTAATACCTGTACTGGGATGGTTATTTGCACCAAGCTATGCTGTAATTGCAGCAACCATCAGTTTGTATAAAGCAAAAACCGAGGGTTTGATAAATATTTCGGGCAAGGTTAATTTATAATTATGCAAGCACAGATATATCTCATTCCAAGTGTTTTGGAAGAATCGGCTACTGAAACCATTGCTCCTTATATTATTGATGCTGTAAAAAAATGCCAGGTAATTTTTGCCGAAAATGAAAGAACGGCAAGGCGGTTTTTAAAAAGTATTTGCAAAGCCTGCCTGCCGAAAGAGCAGGAAATTATAATTGACGAATATGAATGGTTCACCATTCATAAAGCGGAAAACGAAGTGATGCAAACTTTCAGGCAAAAAATAAAAGACGGAAAAAATATTGCCATCATCAGTGAAGCCGGTTGCCCCGGCATTGCCGACCCCGGACAAATATTAATAGCAGCAGCCCAGGAAATGGATGCAACTATAAAACCGCTGGTGGGGCCAAGTTCTATACTGCTTGCGTTAATGGCAAGTGGTATGAACGGACAGCAATTTGAATTTGTTGGCTATCTTCCAATTGATAATCTGGAAAGAAATAAAGCAATAACTGTTTTAGAAACAACCTCTCAAAAGAAAAACAGCACACAGATATTTATTGAAACGCCTTACCGCAATAACCAGTTGCTTGAAAATTTATTAAAGACCTGTAAGCCATCAACCAGGCTTTGTATTGCTGCAGAACTAACCGGCCCCAACGAATTTGTAAAAACAAAAACCATAGCAGACTGGAAAAAAGAAAAAACCGACTTTCATAAAAAGCCGGTTATATTTTTATTGATGGGATAATTATGATGTTACTGGGCACTGTCAATTGAAACCATATCTACTATATACTCACTTTCGCCACGCCAGGGAAGCGTACCATTTTTTTGCCGGTAATGTAACTTTACATTTTTACCTTCAAAATTTTGCATTGCTTTTGCAACACTGTCTATAGTAACAGAAAAATAAAATTTTTCGGAAGCAATACCCACATTACCTGTTGATACAATACTGCGCTGTACCAGCTCTCCCTCATAGGTTTTAAAAATATTGCCTTTATGAGATAATTTTTGCAGAAGCCCACTCCGGTATCCGTCGCTGTAGGTGTAAAAATATTTCCAGTAGCCAAACAGGCCCAGTACAACCAATAAAATAAAAGTAAACCAGCGTACAAATTTTTTAAAGCCTCCTGCTTTTTTAGGTAACAATTTTACTGTATCTGAAGTCTTTAAGTCGTCCATAATTTTATTTTTTTGTAAGATAATTATAATCCGTATTTATCTACCAGATAAACCATGGCAGCCATTACAACTGCACACAAATTCAGTTCCTGGGTATTTACTTTTTCAAACACATCCAAGGCAGAATGATGCATATCAAAATATCGTTGCCCGGTTGTACTTAAGCCAAATTGTGCTGTTTTAAAATTTGTTTGCAGCGGCCCTATATCGGCACCCCCTCCGCCTCCTTCGCTAAAGGTAAACCTGGTTGCGTCAAAAGGCTCAAAGAATTTTATCCAGCCTTGTACTTTTGCATATTGTGCTTTGGTCATGCCACAACCAAAGCCCCGTGGATATTCGGCACCGCCATCACTCTCCATAGCCATTATGTGTTTTTCATTTTTCAGCTTTGCTTCCTCGGCATATTTTGTGCCGCCTCGCAAGCCGTTTTCTTCATTAGCAAACAAAACAATTCGTATTGTTCTTTTGGGCCTATATCCTATTGCCTTAAATACCCTTAATATTTCAATGCTTTGTACAAGACCGGTTCCATCATCGCTGGCACCTTCGCCCTGGTCCCAACTGTCGAGATGCCCGCCAATGGTTATTATTTCATCTGGAAATTCGGTGCCCTTAATTTCTCCAATTACATTATGGCCAATGGTATCAGCCAGCATCTGGCAATTTGACCTGATAAAAAGATTATCATTTTTATAGGATCCTTTTATTAAGCCGCTCAGTTCTTCTGCCCCTTTTGTACTGATTGCAAGGGCCGGAATTTTGGGGAATGAATCATTATATCTTAAAGCTCCGGTATGTGGGTTATCATCATACGCTCCAGTTACAGAACGGACAATTACAGCCAATGCCCCGTATTTTGCAGCCATAGAAGCTCCATTGCTGCGGTATCTTACAGCATCTCCATAAGCGCCTCTCAGCAAAGTTTTATTAAACGGGTAATTATAAAAAACGATTTTACCTTTTACTTCATCTTTTCGCTGATTCAGTTCATCAAAGTTTTTAACTTCTATCACCTGTGCTAAAATTCCTTTATCGCCCGTACCAACCGAATTGCCAATGGCAAGCACATCAAAGTCAGGATTGGAACCACGTTTTTTTGTCTTGTATCCTGCAAATTCTTTTTTACCTCTTACCCAGTGAGGTACCATACATTGCTGCAAATATGCTTTTTCGGCACCAGCCTCCTGTAATACTTTCAGCCCCCACTCCTCGGCTTTATACATACCTGCACTACCGCTTAACCTTGTTCCTACAGATTTACATAAGGTATATAAATTTTGCGAAGCCTTGCCGTTCAGTAGTATCTCGTCCGAAATTTTCTTTATCATCGCCGAATCTTCAGATTGGGCAAAGCATGAAAAATAAGAAAAGGCAGAAAACAGGATAGCAGTAATTATTGCTTTAAACATAAGCTGGTTTGTGAACAAACTTACAGATAAAAAACCAATCAATGAATGAGAAACTATTGGAAAGAGCGTATTTAAAAATGTTGCCAGTATGCGATCCAGACAGCTATCGTGATAACCGGGACGGAAAAGCCAATCCATGAATGGAAACTATGGTGACCAATATTTCGCTAAATTGCACATCTATCGATCTTCATTAAAACAAGCTTCTCATGAATATAGCCATTGTGTGTTACCCTACTTTTGGCGGTAGCGGGGTGTTGGCAACTGAACTGGGCAAAGCCCTTGCCGATAAAGGGCATAACATACACTTTATAACCTATCAGCAACCTGTTCGCCTGAGTGGTTTTCATGCCAATATTTTTTATCATGAAGTAAGAGTACCAACTTATCCCTTATTTGATTACCCACCTTACGAAACGGCTTTAGCCAGTACGATGGTAGATGTTATTTTAAATAATGATGTGGAGTTATTGCACGTGCATTATGCTATACCACATGCTGCAGCCGCTTATATGGCAAAACAGATTTTAGCCAAGCAGGGAAAAAGAATACCGGTTATTACTACTTTGCATGGTACAGATATAACGCTTGTTGGCCGTGATAAAACATATAGTCCAGTTGTAACTTTTTCGATGAATGAAAGCGACGCCCTTACTGCAGTTTCGGAAAACCTGAAAGAAGAAACCTATAAGAATTTTAAAATAGAAAAAGAGATTGATGTAATTCACAATTTTGTGGATGTAAAGCGTTTTCACAAACAACCGGTAGATGCTTTCAGAAAATTAATATCGCCCAACGGCGAAAAAATAATTGTTCATGCATCAAACTTCAGGAAAGTAAAACGTGTTGAAGATGTGGTGGCTACTTTTTTACTGATACAGAAAAAGATGCCTGCAACTTTGTTGCTATTAGGCGATGGGCCAGAAAGGAGTCATATTGAAGCCAACGCCAGAAAATGCGAATCTCACAACACTATCAAATTCCTGGGCAAGCAGGAGCAGATGGAAGATATTTTACCGATTGCCGATTTATTTTTACTCACCAGCGAATATGAAAGCTTTGGTTTGGCTGCGCTGGAAGCCATGGCTGCTGAAGTGCCTGTAATATCAACCAATGCAGGTGGTTTGCCGGAGATAAATATTAACGGTTTTTCTGGCTATATGAGTAATGTTGGCGATGTGGCAGATATGAGTAAAAATGCTTTACACATTTTACAGGACGATGCAACTTTGAAAAAATTTAAGGCCAATGCATTAGTACAGGCACAAAAATTTGATATTGAAAATATAGTTCCTCTTTATGAAGCACTTTATAAAAAAGTGATCTGATTCAATATTATTTCAACCACTTTTCCGGGTCAATACTATTTCCTTTTGAATCATTTATGTAAAGATCCATGGAACCAGTTCCATCCAGGTTAGCTGCTGCTTTTCCAATAACCTGGCCAGTCTTAACATTTTGTCCTGCTTTTACAGATACAGTGCCCAGATTGCTGTAAGTACTGAAATATTCACCATGCTGGATAATAACAACCTCCATATCTTCAACAAAAACAACGCTGAATATAACCCCATCAAAAACAGCTTTTACATTACTGCCAATATCTGTTGCAACTGTAATACCGGTAACATCAATCACAGTGCCACTCTGCAGTTGATTGCGGCCAAAATGCAAAATGGTTATCCCCTTATCCACCGGCCAGGGAAGGATGCCTCTGTTCTTTTTAAAATTTTCATTCAATTCCCTGTTTTCAGCGTTCAGTAATTTTGTTTCAGGTGCTTTTACCGGTTCTTTTATTTTTGTTGTGGTAGTAGTTGTTTTTTCGCTGTTTGTTTTTACCGGGGTATTATTTTTTTTAGCAGCCAGTATTGCAGCTTCATCTTCTTTTGCTTTTTTAAGTGCTGCTTTCCTTGCATCATCCGTTGCCTTTTTAATGGCGGCTGCTATGGCTCTTTCTACTTTTGCATTTTGCTTTTTAAAAGCAACGAGCTGGTTATTTAATTCTTTTCCCTGTTTTTTAAGATCGTTCACAATCCTGTCTTTTTCTGCCTTCTGTGTTTGCAAAGCAGTGGCTTCTTTATCTTTAATCTGCAATACCTCATTCTTTTTTTCTTTTATGCTTCCAAGTTCATTCACTTTTTGTTTGCGCAATTCCTGTGTACGTAAAATATTTTCTCCCTGCTTTTCACGATAATCTCTGTAATATTTCAAATAGGCCACACGCTTAATGGCATCATTAAAACTGCCTGCAGAAAAAATAAAAGTCAAAAAATCATAGTTATTCCTGTTTTTATAAGCATATACCATGCTTCTGGCATATTCTTCCTTTAATGTATCGAGCAGTTTATTGTATCGATTAATTTCACGTTGATTTGTGTTGATGTTGTTATCAAGTATATTGATATCCTTGCCAATATTTTCAATAAGGCGGTTCTGTAAGTTCAGCTTGTCGTTAATAAGCTTCCATTGCACCAGGTTCTCTTTGGTTTTGCCCTTGTTATTATTCAGTAGCTTTTGTGTTTCATCCATTTCCCTTTTTAATTTTGCCCGCTGTTTTTCCAATTCTTCACGGGTTTCCTGTGCTGATAAAGACAGGCTGAAAAAAGAGAAAATAGCTAAACTAAAAATGAATTTGATCATGCTGATAATTTTGTTTTAAAAAGCACACTGTAATTAAGGCACATTCATGCTAAGCGTGTTTTGTGTATGTTTAAAAATAACGATTACTTTGTAATATAATTTTTGGGAACATTAAATAAAACTGACAATTCTTTGTTAAACTCATATTGCTTAAAATTAAGCCTGATATCCAGCCTGTTTTTTTCTGAAACTGTTATTTCCCTGTATGTTGAGAAATTAAAACCACTCTTATTTTCATAATCAGCATAAGTCAGGTCCGCTGTACGGCTTCTGGCAATATCTACATCATCTAATTTACTATGCGTTAAATTGAAATTAACAGACGATAGCGTGAGGAGGTTTTTAAAATAACTGCCAACCATGGAAAAAAGGATTTGATCATCTGTTTTCTTATAATAAACAATATTGCTGTCGATAAATACGGGGTTACCAATCAACAGATCCTGCAGGGTTTTATAATCAAAAGGTATTTCTGTAACTTCCTGTAAATAATCAAGTGACCGGTATTGCACTTCCTTTTCAAGTTTATTTTGAAGTATAACGCTGTCTTTTGTTATGAGTACCCGATATACTTCAATGTTCAACAAAGATGCGGTAAGAGAAATCCAGATAGCACTATCCTTCATTATCCGTACAATGGCTGTCAGGTCCTGATTCTTTCCCCTGCTATCCTGGTACTGAACTTTTATTTTAGCATTGAAGGTCTTAAAATCTATATAATTCCGGCTTAGGTTTTCAATTGTTTTTCTTATCATCAAAACCGAATCTACCTTAGACTGATCGATGATAGTAACTGTGCCGCTATCTTTTGGGGCTATGGCTTTATTAATTTGCTTTACAGTCGTACAACTGAATACAAAAAAAATAAAAATAGCGAAAAGTCCTGTTGTTATTAAATATTTCATGGTTTGTTTCTGTTTTTATTTACTACCCGTGTGTCCAAAACCTCCTTCGCCTCTTTGGGAGTTATTTAACTGCTCAACCAAAAGCAATGCCGCCTTTTCTGTTTTTGCAATAACCATTTGAGCAATCCGTTCACCATGATTTATTAACTGAACTGTATTACTGAGATTAATCAGAATGACTTTTAATTCGCCTCTGTAATCCGAGTCAACAGTACCCGGTGAATTGAGGCAGGTTATACCCTGTTTAATTGCCATTCCGCTTCTTGGCCTTATCTGAGCTTCAAACCCTTCTGGTAATTCAATAAACAAGCCAGTTGGTATAAGGCTGCGCTCCATTGGCTGTAAAGTTACCTTGCTTTCCAGGTTTGCCCTGATATCCATACCTGCAGAACCTGCAGTTGCATATTGCGGTAAAGGATTTGAGGAAGTGTTTACTATATTAACCTGAACAGTTTGCATACCAGCAAAGTTAACTATGTAAAAAGTAAATTTGGCAATATCTGATTTAAGAAATATTTTTAACGAATGAGCATCACCGTACCCTGTTCATAGAATTTTCTCCCGCGGTTGTTGGTATAATTTAACATCCACAAATAAGACCCATTGGGCATATTATCACCTTTATAGGTGCCATCCCATTTTTGGCTAATATCGTTAGTGCTGAAGATCAATTGCCCCCACTTACTGTATATCTGCATAGAAAAATATTGAACAGATGCATGATCAACAACACCGAATGTTTCATTCAGATTATCCTTATTTGGGGTAAAAGCAGTTGGCACAAAAATGTCACAATCACCCGGCAAAACCCTGATTGTATCCGAAGCTACACATGAGCTTTGTATTACAGTTACATAATAAATACCGGTTTGATTTATTAAAATTGATTGTGTTTGTTCTCCGGTATTCCATAAATAAGTGTCATAATTTGTGCTGTTAGTTTTTAAAATTACCGGCTTGTATTTACAAATTGTTGTATCTGCGCCAAGGCTAACATTGGGTTTAGGCCTTTGTGTAACCTGTATAGTATCTCTTAATTTACATCCATTCTGTTCCAGTTCCAGCCAATAATTACCAAAGCCGGTAGTAGTTATTTTATTGCCCGTAAATCCTGTATTCCATAAATAATTCACGCCAAATATCTCTTCAATACCTATTTGCATAGTAAATGCATTACAACTGGATGTATCTGCACCTAAAAAAGTATTTGAATCTGTAATCCATATTTTACGGGCAATTGTGTCGTTTAAACCAGAGCAGTCTACTTTGTAAACAATCAGTTTTATATCATAAAAACCGGGTAAAGCATAAAGATGCGCAGGTTGCAACGATTGTGATATTCCCATATCGCCAAAATCCCATTTTACAGAATCAATACCACTTAACCTGTTAATCTTAAAATTTACATTTAGGTCTACGCAGTTTCCAGACCTGCTAAAGTCATAGGGATTAGAAGTTGTATCGAAATAGCTTTGAACAAAAGTGGGCAATCCATACAAAACCGGAACTGAGGCGGGACCGCTATAAATAATTTGTTGAACATTAAAATTACACCCTGCACCATAAATATCCGGATCATTAATTGCCGATAGATAATTGTTATTCCAGTTAGCCATATAAATCTTAAAATCGGGGCCTGTTTGTAAGGCCCCTTTCAATACGGTTCCACTTTGGTGAATGATTTGCCTGGATGCCATAATAGCAGCTACATTGTTTGAAGTAATATCAAACTGATACAAAGAAGAAGTATCAGTTCCATAATCATTTGAAGAAACATAAAGCAATCGCCCGTCAGGAGAAAACTCTGCGCCATATGCACCCAGCGCAACCGGCGTAATACTTGGATGAATGACGATTGAGTTAGTGAATACTCCAGATGTATTATCAAAGTCCATTAATTCCACCGCATCATTGCCGAAAGAATGAACAACAGCAATTTTATTTCCTTTTGCCGAAAATTTCAAGGTACCCAATGCGTTGAGTTCGTCTCCGTTAATAATAAAACCGGTATTACTAATTACGGGTGTAGTGCTTAAACCCGCCGCAGTAAGCAGATAGGAATGGTATTCGTCGCTGTTCCATTTATGAATAACTATCCAGGTATCTTTATTATTGCAATGCTTTACTGCAGCAAGTTTTTCAAATACCTTGTCTTCTATTAAAATATTCATACCTCCCGGATCAACTTCACCCAGCCCTCCATCACCTTTCATGTTAACTATGTTGTATTGAAACTGCTGAGTCGTCTCATTAGCTGCGCCAACTGTAAACACATAATAGGTGCTATCGCTTGATGGCAAAGGTACAATCAGGACATTATTGGTACTACTGGTGCTACCTGCAAGTGAGCCTCCATTCTTCATTATCAAATGCTGGCGGTTTACAATTACAACGCCATTAGTGTAAAAAAGCAATCGGCCGTTATTATCTGCAATGGATGATGTTCCTTCTGGAGAAGATATAATACCATCATATAAAGGTTGTGGTGGAATCTGGTTAAAATCTAATCCAACGAGGTTTCCGAAGTACCAGATATTTGCTTGCTTTTGTGCAAAAACAAAAAATGTAGCTGCCAAAAAGAATATTGTGAGAATATATTTTTTCAAAAGACAACTTTATTTATTTTAACCCAAGTAATACTGTTGCGTATGCTTTTAATCCTTCCTCCCTGCCAATAAATCCCATTTGCTCTGTTGTAGTAGCTTTAACAGAAACATCATTAACATGAACGTGAACTATTTCAGCAATTGTTTGCTGCATTTGGGGAACATATAATTTTACTTTTGGTGCCTCCAGGCAGAGTGTGCTATCGATATTAATTACTTTGTAGCCCTTTGCCTCTATCAATTCTGTTGATCTTTTCAGTAAAATTTTACTGTCTATATTTTTAAGTGATGCATCTGTATCCGGAAAATGAAACCCAATATCGCCCAGCGCCAATGCTCCCAGCATTGCATCGCAAATTGCATGTAACAATACATCTGCATCGCTATGCCCCAGGGCCCCTTTATTGTGAGGTATTTTCACTCCACCTATCCATAGATCTCTTCCTTCCTGCAATTGATGATAATCAACACCAGATCCAATTCTATATGCCATTATTTATTGTTATTGTGTAAATATCTGCTTTTTTTGCTTGATTTTGAAAACAAAAAAAGCGTCTAGCCTGAGGCTTGACGCTTTTTACATGAAAAGTTTTTTATTATTTTGCTGGCATATCAAATACTAAACCAAAACGATAAGTATTAGATAAAGGAATACGATTTGTACCACTTCCAGTAGGGAATATATAAGAGAAATTTAAAGCAGCAACACTGTATTTGATACCAGCACCAACTGTGAAATATCTTCTGTTACCTTTATTTCTATTTTCATAGAAATAACCAGCTCTGAAACCGAATTGGTTGTTGTACCAGTATTCAGCACCAACAGCTATATTTACTTCCTGAATTTCTTCATTTATTCCGCCACCTTCTCCAAAAGATTTAATCCAGCTACCAGGAACACTTTGGTCACGATATTTAATCAAAGAAGCATTAGTTGGATATCCTGAAGAGTCTAATTTAGCTGTTGGAACCAATAATTTATTAAAGTCTGCAGCAAAAGTGATTTTGTTTGACTCGTCGAATACTTTTGTATAAGCTAAACCTACACCAAGATTTGCAGGGATATAATCTCTTTGCGTAGCATCGCTTGAGTAAGAAATTTTAGAACCCAGGTTACTTAAAGTTAAACCCCAATTTAACCCTTGTCCGTTTTCTTTAGCACCGTGATGGTAAAAATGTAAATCACCTGCAACTGAAGAACCAGCTTTGTAATTTTGACCTCCAAAATTACCGCTTGCAAGGTTCGAATTTATGTACCTAAGTGCAATACCTAGACCGATTTTCTTTGATAATTTTCTGGAATAGCCTAAATCAAATGCAAATTCTCTAGGGTTGTATTGCTGTAAATCATTACCCTGAGCATCTGTAAACTGTATGCTTCCCAATTTAAAATACCTTAATGAAGCAGAAATGGCTTGGCCATCACTGATTTTATAATATCCTGCTAAAGATGCTAAAAATACATCGTTAACAGATAAATCTCTCAGCCAAGGAGTATAGTTAACAGCAACACCAGCTTTACTGGTTGCAAATGGGGTTCTGGCTATGTTAGCAAAAGCAGCGTTAGCGTCAGGTGCAGTTGCAATACCTACATCTCCCATACCACCACTGCGGGCATCAGGTGAAATACGTAAAAACGGAACAGCAGATGTTACAACGTTTATTTGGTTCTGGGCATAAGATACAGTTATTGTTCCTCCCAGTAACATAACTAAGGCAGTTAGTTTCAAAGTTACTTTTTTCATGCGTTTTGATTTGTCTTGGTTAGGTAGACTTACCTCTATAAGCGTTAAGTTTAATGGTTGTATTATGTTGTAAAAATAATAGTTTTATTCAAATGAACAACTAAATTATAAAATCTTGTTAAAAAAACCAAAAAAAATAATGAATTTCAAAGATAATGGCTTTTTTCTTCAGAACAATACCTCGAACTTTAATATTCTTAATTAAAGGCAAGAACTCACAGAAAATTTGATTTACCGGCCTTTATAACGCTATGTAACGCAGTTTATTGCAGTTTTGTAAAGCTATTAATCTGTGGCACAAAACAAAAATACGGATTTTTATTAATTGCCGTCAAGATAAAAAATCTGTGGCAAATTTATTTTTACATGAAAAAAATAATTCAATAAACCATAAAATCAAAATTGTTAACTTTCTGTTGAGTGCAAGTTTATAACACTTGTTGATATTAACCAAAAATAAAAAGATTTTTTTGCTCCCCTATAAATAATATTGACAGCAGAGTTTCACAATCACACCCTACTTTATATACTCTAAAATAATCGCCTAAAGTATTTACTACAAAAGGTTTGGGGTTTTTAAAAAAAGCAGATTTCAAACATTTCAGATTTTCTTATCAATAAAAAAGCATTTCATTCATTAACATTCGGGATAGTGTATAAATTTAATTATTGGCTACATCATTGGAGACCATTTTAAAATAATGGGATTTTTTTTAAAATCTAACCGGGTTTTAGTTCCGGTAATTTGCACAAGGATATCAACAATAGCTACATTAACAATTTAACTTTAAAAAAAGAGTTGGAAATGGTTTGAATTCAGGTAAAGTCTTTATATTCGCAACCTGTAGAACCTCATATACAATAATAAAGAAAACCTTTCGTTAAAACAATACAATAAACGAATGAACATGATTAAATTACTTTCCGGTAAAAATGCTATGATCCTGATAATAGCAGCCATTTCTTTGAGCGCCTGTAAAAAGGGAGGGCTTTTTGGAAAAAAACAAAGCAAATCGTCAGCCACCGGCTGGAATTATGATGATAAAAACATGGGTAATTTTCATGTTTCCAAGGTAAAATACCCCAAAGCCGGACCAGGTTTGGTTTTTGTTCAGGGCGGTTCATTTGTAATGGGCGCCAAAGATGAAGATGTGATGGGCGACTGGAACAATGTTCCCCGCCGTATTACTGTTCCTTCATTTTTTATTGATGAAACCGAGGTTGCCAACGTTCACTACCGTGAATATTTATACTGGCTTGAGAATACATTTTCTGGCGATACCAATATCCTTAACAAAGCATTGCCCGACACTTTGGTTTGGCGTGAGGAACTAGCATATAACGAGCCTTATGTTGAGTACTATTTCCGTTTCCCTTCGTATAATTATTATCCTGTTGTAGGTGTAAACTGGCGCCAGGCATATGATTTTTGTATCTGGAGAACAGACAGGGTGAATGAACTGAACCTGCAAAGCAAAGGCTACCTGAAAAAAGATGCCATCAAAAGAGAAATGAAAGGTGCTGGTGCTGAAGGTTCATTTAACACAGAAACATACCTAATGGCTCCTGATATGATACAGGGAAGAAATAAGCCAAAAAAATCTGCATTAAAGGATGTTAACGGCAAACCTCGTTCAACTGTACGTATGGATGATGGCATACTAAACATGGGCTATCGCTTGCCAACCGAAGCTGAGTGGGAATATGCCGCTTATGGTATGTTGGCCCAAAACCCAAGCCCACGTAGTAAAGAGAAAAAAAGCGGTGAGGAGTTGTTCTCAAACCAGCAGATTTATTCCTGGAGCAATAATCCCAATGGCCTGCGTGATAACCGTCGTGGAACCTGGCAAGGTAAGTTTTTAGCAAACTTTAAAAGAGGCAGTGGCGATAATATGGGTATTGCCGGAGGTTTAAATGACCGTGCTGCTATACCTGGTAATATCAAATCTTTTTATCCAAATGCTTTTGGTTTATACAACATGAGCGGAAACGTAAGTGAGTGGGTGGGTGATGTGTACAGGCCAATGACATCTCAAGATGCCGAAGATTTCAATTACTTCCGTGGTAACAAATTTCAAAAATATTACAAAAATTCTGGCGGAGAATATGAAAGAGACAGCATGGGTCGGTTGAAAAAAGTTGACATTTCAGATGAAGATGTAAAGAACCGTACTAATTACCAGAAGAACGATGTGATCAACTACCTTGATGGTGATTCATCCAGCGGTGTTTTTTATGGTTATGGAGTTACATCATTGATCAATGATTCTTCAAGGGTTATTAAAGGGGGAAGCTGGAACGACAGACCATACTGGTTATCGCCCGGAACCCGCAGATTTATGCAGGAAACTCAATCTGCAAGTACAGTAGGTTTCCGTTGTGCTCAAACATATCTTGGACCACCCGAAGGACCAGGATTTAAAGAAGGTAATATCTTCGGCAAGCGTAAGCAGAATTCACGCAAGAAAAAGAAATAATTTTTGAAGATAGTAGTCAACCTCCCGCTAACCGGGAGGTTTTTTTTTGCTGTTATTTAAATGTTCTACTTTAATTTTGATGCATGAAAATACCTGAATTATATAAATTGTACCTGCAGTTTCCTTCTGTACAAACCGATACCAGGAAGGTTACAAAAGATGATATTTTCTTTGCCCTAAAAGGCCCCAACTTCAATGGCAATAAGTTTGCCAGAGAAGCATTGGAAAAGGGAGCAGCTTATGCTGTTGTTGATGAAGTTGCTGACAATACTGATGGAAGAATTATAAATGTACCTGATGTTTTAAAGGCTTTACAGGATTTAGCGCTTTACCACAGACGTCAATTTTTATTTTCAAATTCCGGAAAGCAAATACCTTTTATTGCAATAACCGGTAGCAATGGCAAAACTACTTCCAAAGAATTGGTGCATGCAGTTTTATCGCCGTTGTATAAAACCTATACTACAGAGGGCAACCTCAACAATCACATCGGCATCCCCTTAACTATTTTAAAAATAAAGAACGATGCAGAAATTGCCATTATTGAAATGGGGGCCAACCATCAAAAAGAAATAGAAGCTTATTGTTATTACACAATGCCTACACATGGTGTAATAACAAACTGCGGTAAAGCCCATTTAGAGGGCTTTGGCGGCGAGGAAGGTGTTCGCAAAGGCAAAGGTGAGTTGTACGATTATTTAAAAGGAAATAACGGTGCCGCCTTTGCAATGTGGGATTATGATTATCTACAGAAAATGAGTGAGGGAATTGCGACCCGTGTTACATACGGCACCCATGATGCGGATGTAACCGGTATTGTAAAAACAAGTTCGGAATTACTGGAAGTTTTAATCACTACACAGTCCAATATTGATTCTATAAAAACAAATCTTGTGGGTGATTATAACCTGCCCAATGTTTTACTGGCGGTTGCCATTGGTAAATATTTTGAAGTGCCGGATGAAAAAATAAAATGGGCATTGGAAAATTATATACCATCAAACAGCCGTTCGCAGTTAATAGAAAAAGATGGCAATAAAATTATTCTGGATGCATATAATGCAAACCCCACCAGCATGAAAGCCGCTGTTGAAAATTTTGCAAAAATGCAAGGGGTGGATAAAGTACTCATCCTGGGTGGCATGATGGAATTGGGGGCAGAAAGCCTTTACGAACATCAAAACTTAATTGATCTTATAAATAAATATCATTGGAAAGCCGCGGTTTTAGTTGGCGGTGATTTTAATAGAGTAAACCATTCTTTTACTTATTTTGAAGATTCAATACAAGCTAAAGATTGGTTTAAAAATCAACATTTCAGCAATTGCAGTATTTTGATTAAAGGCTCACGCAGTACAGCGATGGAAAAAGTATTGAAATGAAAAAAAGATCATTAAAGAAAGAAACTCTTATAAAATATGAACGGACTGCAATATTGCAGTCCGTTTCTTAAATTTAGACAACCCAACAACAGGATTTTTTTTTAACCATTAATTGTACGAAAGCCTCAATTCAACCCTTCGGTTTTGCCTGCGACCTGTAGGCGTTTTATTATCAGCAACTGGTCTTGACTTGCCAAAGCCTGATGCATGTAAACTACTGGCACCAACGCCTTTGCTTTTAAGATAATTCTGCACAGCTCTTGCCCGGTTTTCGCTAAGCGTTTGATTCAAACTGTCGCTGCCAACATAATCTGTATGTCCATCAATATATAAACGTATGCCGGGAGTACCCAACAAAATACTAATCACTTCATTTAAACCCTGAAAAGAACTACTTTTTAAGGTAGCCGTATTTGTTTCAAACAAAATATTTTCGGCAGCCAGGTTGGTTTGCATGATCACTTCTTTTGCAATAACGGGGCAACCTTCGTTTTGTGGTAACCCCGGTATGTCAGGGCATTTATCTGCACCATCCAATATGCCATCCCTGTCTCTGTCGGGAACAGGGCAACCCTGGTTTTCTGCCACACCCGGAATATCGGGACATTTATCCAGATCATCAAAAATGCCATCTCTGTCCCTGTCTTTTTCTGGTGGGGGGCATCCCTCGTATGCAGCCACACCCGGCACATCGGGGCATTTATCTTCTTCATCAATTATACCGTCTTTATCGCCATCGGGTGGTGGGCAACCTTGGTATTTTTGCAAGCCTTTTACATCAGGGCATTTATCTAAATTATCGGGTATGCCATCACCATCGGTATCGGGGCAACCTCTAAAGGCAAGGCAGCCGGCTTTACATGGGCAAAGGTCCAAACTATCGGTTATGCCATCCTTGTCCCCATCCACCATTTCGGGTTTAACTACTTTAGCTTTTTTTTTACCAAAGTCAAGTTTAAACTGAATGCCTGTACTAAGTGATCTTACAAAACCCGCATTATTGGTTGCAAGCACACTGTTGGCAATGGCGCCACTGGCAAGCGGCGCACTATAAGTTACAAGCGGTTGGTCTGTAACTTTTTTCATGCCGGTCATTCCATAATCGGCATACACACCTAAAGAAAGCCGGTATCCATTTTTTAAATTAAAACTAACACCTGTTAATGCAGCTATAGCAACTTCGGGTTTCAATGCATAGTTAGATTTGCTGCTCCAGTTAAACACACTGCCAAAGCCGTGTTGAGGCAGGTTATTAATTTCCAGGTTTACATCGGGGTAATAACCACTCATATCTATTTGCTGTGCTTCGGCTTTTATTTTAGTATTGAAAGGCAATATCAATTTTGCGCCGGCATTAAAAAACCATTGTGTTTTTTCGGGCTTTGCTGTACGGTACTGCAACATCAATGGAATATTTACTGCCGTAAAACGCTGCGTTTCTTTATAGCCCGTAGTTTTAACCGAGTACCTGAAACCGGCACCCATATCATCAACCTGCATTTCAGATGCAGTGCTGCCATTTGTCATCATTGCATCAGTACTATACTGCATAATACCCATGCCGGTTACAAAACCCCAGTGTTTAGAAAAGGTTCGTGTAAAGCCAAGATCAAATCCTACGCTCGGTTTTATCTTGCTTTTGCCATCTTTAATTTTGTATTGAAGCCCCGCCAAACCTGCATTAACAGCCACGCTGAACTGGGCAAAACTCTGTACCTGAAACAATGCTGTAAGTAAGCAGGCTGTGATGATTATTTTACGCATAAAATATATTTAGTTGTTGAGGTTTTGTATTTCCAATAAAAAATATCCAGTGTTTTTTGTTGAATATTTTTTGCGGGTCATACTTTTTTATTGTTTGTTACATTTAATTTTCATGCTGTTAGCGCACTACCATCGTTACACTGTATTTCTGTCCGTTTCTTAAAACCAGTGTAACAACGTACATACCGCTTGCCATTGGCGCCTGCAGTGTTGTTATCGGTGTGCTTGTATTGCTTTGTGTTACCTGCGTGCCAATTATATCTCTTACTGTTATGGCGGCTCCCTGCAATTCAGCCGGCGTAAGGCTGCTGATTAACCGGTAAGCCTGCCCTCTTGATACCGGGTTAGGACTTATTTTTAATTCAAGACTCTGGAAACCACCGGCAGCAATAACAAGCGGACAAGTAAGTAACTCCACGCCATTTTTATCTGTTGCTACCACATAGTAAGTACCGTTTAATCCCCCGCTTTCGCTATAATATTGTTGCGTTGCGCCAGACAAGGCCGCACCATTTTTATACCACTGCCATTTAACAAAATTGTTGCTGCTGTTATCAAAGAATAATACATCGCTCCAGTGCTGCCTTACATGCGTAACTAATTTTGCTACCTGCACTCTTACTGATGCACAGGCTGTGGTATTACAGGTCCCTTCGGCTCTTACATAGAAAGTGGTTGTATTGCCAACAATTATATTATTTAAAACAGGTCCTGTTGCAAATGACGTACCGCCACAAGAATCTTTATACCATCTCCATACGGCACCCGTACCCAATGCACCACCTACAACACGCAGGGTTGTTACCGTATTCGTATCGCACAGCACTAGCGCAGGCGTAGCAATTGATGTTGCAGCAATTGATAATCCCGGCACGATGATGTCGAAAGATCTGGATGAACCCACACAACCAAAAGAAGTATTTGGTGTAACGGTTATGGTTCCTGTTATGGTATTAGTCGTTGGGTTTTGTGCAATGAACGATCCAATATTTCCTGAACCACTTGCTGCCAAACCTATTGCAGGGTTACTGTTTACCCAATTGTAAATGGTATTTATTACCGGTCCGGTTAAGGTTACCGGGGCAGTTGGCTGGCCTGCACAAACCGTTTGATTGGCAATTGCATTTACCACCGCTGTTGGATTAACGGTAATGCTGAATGTAATTGGAATGCCAACACAATTCGACGTACCATTTACAAATGAAGGTGTAACCGTGATGATGGCATTTACCGGAACCGCACCTGCATTGGTTGCTGTAAACGGCAGTATGTTTCCACTACCCGTTGCTGCCAAACCAATTGATGGCGCAGTGTTTACCCAGTTGTAAACAATATTGCCGCCACCGTTGTTGCCGTTAGGGCTGGTGAATTTTATAGAATCAGTTAATGTTCCATTACAACGTATTTGATTAGGCACCACATTTACAGTTGCAATCGGGTTTACTGTTATTACAAATGTTATTGGTAAACCGGTGCAGCCAAATGGCGAGTTTGGTGTTGCCGTTATGGTTGCATTTATCGAGTTTAAATTATTGGTTGTTACAAAAGATGGAATGTTGCCGACACCACTGGCCACTAATCCTATCGCAGTATTATTATTTACCCAGGTATAAGTAGTACCTGATACAGGGCTGCTGAATACAATGGGTGTAGTTGTTGTGTTGGCACATAAAGATTGGTTGGCAACCGCATTCACCACTGCCGTTGGATTAACCGTGATGGTAAATGTGCTGGATGTACCCACACAACTTACGCCGCCACTGGTAAATGTTGGTGTAACAGTTATGGTTGCTGTCACCGGCGCATTCGTTGCATTGGTGGCAATAAAAGATGCGATATTACCGGCACCCGTTGCAGCCAAACCTATTGAAGGCGTGTTGTTAACCCAGTTGTAAACAATACTTCCGCCGGTATAAGTACTGCTGAAATTTACCGCAGCCGTTGCAACATTATTACACAACGATTGGTTGGCAACTGCATTTACGGTTGCTGTTGGGTTAACTGTGATATTAAATGTGCTGGCCGTTCCTACACAACTTACGCCACCGTTTGTGTAAGTTGGCGTAACTGTAATGGTTGCAACAACCGGTGCTGTAGTTGTATTTGTAGCAATGAAGGAAGCGATATTACCGGCCCCGCTTGCTGCCAATCCTATTGATGGCGTATTATTAACCCAGTTGAACACAACGTTGCTTCCTCCATTACCACTATTGGGGCTGGTAAATATTATTGCTGTTGATGATGATGCATTACACAATACCTGGTTTGCAACTGCATTTACGGTTGCTGTAGGATTAACAGTGATGGTGAATGTGCTGACGGTGCCCACACAACTTACACCGCCATTTATAAACGTTGGTGTTACTATTATCGTTGCTATTACAGGTGTTAAGCCAACATTTGTTGCTATAAATGTTGGAATATTACCTGCACCCGCCGCTGCCAATCCTATTGAAGGTGCATTGTTGGACCAGGTAAATATTACGCTACCACCTGTTGCAGGACTGCTGAACGCAATGGCTGCTGTTGATGAACCGTTGCATAAAACCTGGTTAGCAACTGCATTTACGGTTGCAACCGGATTCACGGTAATGGTAAATGTTATTGGTAATCCTGCACAACCATTGGGTGATGTTGGTGTAACGGTTATGGTTGCTGTTATGGCATTGGTTAAATTATTTGCTGTTACAAACGATGGAATATTTCCAGTGCCGCTGGCTCCCAATCCGATAGAAGGATTATTATTTACCCAACTGTATGTTGTGCCCGATACACCGCTGCTGAACACGATTGGTGAAGTAGTGGTATTGGCACATAATATCTGATTTGAAATAGCATTTACATTTCCCGTTGGGTTAACGGTGATAGTAAATGTGCTGGATGTACCCACACAACTTACACCTGCGTTTGTAAAGGTTGGTGTAATTGTGATGGTTGCTGTTACCGGTGTGTTGGTTGCATTGGATGCAACAAAGGAAGCAATATTACCTGAGCCGCTTGCTGCCAAACCGATAGAAGGCGTATTGTTAACCCAGTTGTAAACCACAGATCCTCCTGTGTAAACGCTGCTGAAATTTACAGCCGCGGTTGGCGTGTTATTACACAAAGATTGATTGGCAACTGCATTTACAGTGGCTGTTGGATTAACAGTGAATGTAAATGTAATAGCTGTCCCAACACAACTAACACCTGCATTTGTGTATGTTGGTGTAACAATTATTGTTGCTGTTATTGGAGCAGTTGTAGCATTGGTTGCAACAAAAGATCCAATATTACCAACACCGTTGGCCGCTAATCCTATTGAAGGCGTATTATTAACCCAATTAAAAACAACATTACTACCGCCATTGCCGCCATTAGGACTAACAAACGCAATTGCTGATGTTGATGATGCATTACAAAGCACCTGGCTGGCAACTGCATTTACAGTTGCGGTAGGATTTACGGTGATGGTAAAAGTTGTAGCAAGGCCCACACAACTAACACTGTTGTTAGTAAATGTTGGTGTTACTGTTATGGTTGCAACAACCGGTGTTGTGGTATTATTAGTTGCAATAAAGGTTGGAATATTTCCTGTACCACTTGCTGCTATACCTATCGAAGCTGCATTGTTTGTCCAGTTGTAAACGATTGTACCACCGGTTGCAGGACTGCTGAAAACAATAGCTGCTGTTGATGAACCATTGCACAATACCTGGTTAGCAATTGCATTTACTGTGGCAATTGGATTCACAGTGATGGTAAATGTTATTGGAGCACCAGTGCAACCTGATACGATTGAAGGCGTAACAGTGATGGTTGCTGTAGTTGCATTGGTTAATGTATTAGATGTTACAAAAGATGGAATATTTCCGCTACCGCTTGCTGCCAAACCTATTGATGGATTATTATTTACCCATGTATAAGTTGTGCCTGATACCGGGCTGCTGAATACAATTGGCACAGTCGCCGTATTTGCACACAGTGTTTGATTGGCAACAGGATTAACAGTTGCCGTTGGATTTACCGTGATGGTGAATGTACTTGATGTGCCCACACAGCTTACACCTGCATTAGTAAATGTTGCTGTTACAGTTATAGTTGCAGTAACCGGCGCACTCGTGGCATTGGTTGCAATAAATGACGCTATATTGCCTGCACCGCTTGCTGCCAAACCGATAGAAGGCGAGTTGTTTACCCAGTTGTAAACTATACTGCCACCGGTATAAACACTGCTGAAGTTTACCGCCGTTGTTGCATTATTTGCACATATAGATTGATTGGCAATCGCATTCACTGTAGCAGTTGGATTAACCGTGATTGTAAATGTTATAGCAGTACCCACACAACTTACACCAGCATTGGTATAGGTAGGCGCTACAGTAATGGTTGCCACAACCGGCACATTTGAATTATTGATTGCAGTAAAAGAAGGGATGTTTCCGGCACCGCTTGCTGCAAGGCCAATACCCGTATTATTATTTGCCCAGTTGAAAACAACATTACTTCCACCGTTACCACTATTAGGACTGGTAAATGTTATTGCTGTTGTTGATGAACCATTACAAAGCACCTGGTTAGCCACAGCATTTACGGTAGCT
>Ga0209181_10002608_pt1 | contig 29246 bp, 27 predicted proteins | sample MAT05_FD_187208 | JGI IMG/M metagenome (GOLD analysis project Ga0209181, IMG submission 187208) | Freshwater microbial communities from Lake Fryxell liftoff mats and glacier meltwater in Antarctica - MAT-05 (SPAdes) (version 2) | ecosystem: Environmental > Aquatic > Freshwater > Ice > Liftoff...
CCTGAGCAAACCCGTAAAAAAGCAATTCGGTTTCTGTGTTTAGGATCCATGTTGGCATGAATCTTAAATATAAATCCAGAGAATTTCTCTTCTTCTGGGGTTACAATCCGCGCACTAGTCTCGCGCGGAACGGGAGCGGGAGCAATTGTGATAAATGTATCCAGCAATTCTTTTACTCCAAAGTTATTCACTGCGCTGCCAAAAAAAACCGGAGCCACATTTCCACTTAAATAATCTTCAGGTTCAAATTCTGAATAAACTCCTTCTATTAATTCAACATCGGCACGAAGTTGCTTTGCATAATTTTCACCAACCAACGTATCTAACTCAGGATCATTGATGTCTTTAACATTAATACGCTCTTGGACGGTAATTTTGCTTGGCGTAAATAAATTCAGACTCTTGTCGTAGAGATTATAAACTCCTTTGAAGGTTTTACCCATGCTGATCGGCCAGGTTAAGGGACGAACTTTGATACCAAGTTTTTCTTCAATCTCATCGAGCAAATCAAACGGATCTCGACCTTCCCGATCAAGCTTATTGATAAAACAAAGTACTGGTGTCTTGCGCATGCGGCAAACTTCCATCAGCTTTTCAGTTTGCGACTCCACACCTTTCACACAATCGATAACTAAGATTACACTATCTACGGCAGTAAGTGTGCGGTACGTATCTTCAGCAAAGTCTTGGTGACCCGGAGTATCTAAAAGATTTATCTTTATGTCTTTGTAATTAAACCCCATTACCGAAGTAGCCACAGAAATTCCGCGTTGCTTTTCAATCTCCATCCAGTCGCTGCGGGCATGATCTTTAATCTTCGATGATTTTACAGCACCCGCTTTTTGAATAGCACCTCCAAAAAGGAGCAACTTCTCAGTGAGCGTAGTTTTTCCCGCATCAGGGTGACTGATGATCCCAAAAGTTCTTCGTTTGGCTATTTCCTGTTCTTGTGTCATGATAAAAATGAGGCGCAAAAGTAACTAATTTGAGTATCTTGTCGATCTTAAAATTTATCTAGTTTCAATGTCCTTATCTAAAGTAATTCTGATACTGGCTATATCCGGCCTAGGCCTGTTTGCGTTACTATTGTTTTACACACTCAGTCCCACTATTCGTAATGTATCGCAGAACATAGCCTTCAAGCACTTTATGAATACTCAGGTAGAGTCGAAAACAACTCTGTATCTCCATCAATGTGATAAGGGCTCGTATCGTTTTATTTCGACTGTAATTAGTAAAGATTCAATTACAATTTGTAATAGATTATTCGATCTTCCAGAAGGAAGTATTTTTCTTATTAAGGAAATTAAAAAATATACTAACAATGCCGGGTCAGGTATCACGAGCCTATTTGTTTTAGGTGAATGTACCTCCCCGGAAGGGAATAAGGTGAACTTTGAATTTGATTGGTGCTTAATAGATAACACAAAAGGCCAGACTACTTTATTACCACTTGCTTTTTGGCAAAATGAATCAGACTCTCGGATTAATTATATTAATTAAAAAACATTATTATGGAACACAGAAGATTTGGTCGCACCGACTGGAATGTAAGTGAAATTGGCTATGGCATGTGGGGCCTTGCTGGTTGGAAAGATACAGATAGCCGCGAGGTTGATAGCTCCCTTACTCGTTCAGTTGAATTGGGTTGCAATTTTTTTGATACCGCCTGGGGTTATGGTGCGGGAGTAAGTGAACAAATTTTAGGAAAGCTCTTAAAACAGTTTGCTTCGAAAAGACTTCATTTTGCAACTAAAATTCCACCCAAGAATTTTAAATGGCCTTCCAAAGCTGAGTATACGTTGGATGAATGTTTTCCAGCCTCACACATAATCGAATACACAGAAAAAAGTTTGAAGAATCTGAATGTTGACTGTATTGACTTACAACAATTTCATGTGTGGGAAGATAGTTGGGCACACAACGATGAGTGGAAAGAAGCTGTTGAAAAACTTAAAACCTCGGGTAAAGTAAAACACTTTGGTATTAGTGTAAACAGATGGGAACCAGACAATGTTCTTACTACGCTTGAAATAGGTTTGATTGATACTGTGCAGGTGATCTACAACATCTTCGATCAAAGCCCGGTTGACAATTTATTTCTCTTATGTCGTAAACTAGATATTGGCATTATTGCCCGAGTTCCATTTGATGAGGGTACCCTTACGGGAATGCTTACCAAAGAGACTGTTTTCCCGAAAGACGATTGGCGCAACACCTATTTTGTTCCAGAAAATTTAAACTCAAGTGTGGACCATGCGGATGCACTTAGGCCTTTTATTCCATCTAATATGACTATGGCCGAGATGGCGCTGCGTTTTATTTTGTGCAATGAAGATGTTCATACCATCATTCCAGGTATGCGCAAGCTGAGCCATGTTGAGGCAAATATTGCTACAAGCGATGGCAAAAAATTAGAGAAGGCTTTAGAGTTGGAACTTAGGAAGCACCGATGGGATAGAACGCCAACCGAGTGGAGTCAATGACATAAGTCAATAAGTTGTGCCATCGCATTAAGGGATATCTCACCCGTTCTGCCACTCTGTCACTTTTTCCATAAAAATCCCCCTTGGCACAACCCTTGTTCATGAGGTTTTGCGATAAAAATTTAAAATCAAAAAACTGAACATATCATGGGAAAAATTATTGGAATAGACTTAGGAACCACAAACTCATGCGTGGCCGTAATGGAAGGCAATGAGCCGGTTGTGATTGCCAACAGCGAGGGCCGCAGAACTACGCCTTCAATTGTGGGTTTTTTGGATAATGGTAAAGGCGAGCGTAAGGTGGGTGATCCGGCTAAACGTCAAGCTATTACTAATCCAAAAAATACCGTGTCGTCCATCAAACGATTCATGGGCAAAAAATTCAATGAAATCAGTAGTGAAAAGAAAATGGTTTCGTATGAAGTAGAGAGTGGAAACAACGACACCGTGCGTGTGCGTATAGGGGACCGCCTTTACACAGCTCAAGAAATTTCGGCAATGATTCTTCAAAAAATGAAGAGCACGGCAGAAGATTATTTAGGAACAACCGTAACGGAAGCCATCATTACTGTGCCTGCCTACTTTAATGATGCAGAACGTCAGGCTACAAAAGAAGCCGGTCAGATTGCTGGCTTGGATGTAAAACGTATCATCAATGAGCCAACCGCAGCTGCATTAGCGTATGGCTTAGATAAGAAAAACAAAGACATGAAAATTGCTGTCTATGACCTAGGTGGCGGTACATTCGATGTCTCGATTTTAGAATTAGGTGATGGCGTGTTTGAAGTAAAATCAACCAATGGTGACGTTCACTTAGGGGGTGATGATTTCGACATGCGCATCATGAATTGGTTGGCCGATGAATTTAAAGCTGATAAGAACATTGATCTTCGCAAAGATCCAATGGCACTCCAACGCTTAAAAGAAGCATCCGAAAAAGCAAAGATTGAATTATCAAGCGGTAATGAAACGGAAATCAATTTGCCTTATATTACTTCGGTAGATGGCGTGCCCGAGCACTTAGTAAAAAAAATAAGTCGTGCAAAATTCGAACAACTGTGCGATGACTTGATAAAGAGAACCTTAGACCCTTGCAAAAAAGCGATGGCAGATTCGGGTTACACCGTATCTCAAATTGACGAGGTTATTTTGGTTGGAGGCTCAACGCGTATACCACGCATCCAAGAAGAGGTTGAAAAGTTCTTCGGCAAGAAGCCATCCAAAGGCGTTAACCCAGATGAAGTTGTAGCGGTTGGTGCAGCCATTCAAGGTGGTGTGCTTACAGGTGAAGTGAAGGATGTTCTTTTATTGGATGTTACTCCGCTTTCATTAGGTATTGAAACAATGGGGGGTGTGTTTACCAAGTTGATTGAATCAAATACTACTATTCCTTCTAAGAAATCAGAAGTATTCTCAACAGCATCCGATAGTCAACCATCAGTAGAGATACATGTACTTCAAGGCGAGCGTGAGATGGCACAATACAACCGCACGATTGGTCGGTTCCATTTAGATGGAATTCCACCAGCACCGCGCGGTGTGCCACAGGTTGAAGTAACGTTTGATATAGATGCTAACGGTATCCTGCACGTATCTGCAAAAGATAAAGGGACAGGTAAAGAGCAGAAGATTCGTATCGAAGCATCTTCCGGCTTGACCGATGCTGAAATCAAGAGGATGAAGGAAGAGGCTCAGGCTAATGCCGATAGTGATAAGAAAGAGAAAGAGAAGGTTGAAAAAATCAATCAGGCCGATTCATTGATCTTCCAAACTGAGAAGCAGTTAAAGGAATTTGGTGAGAAACTTTCTGAAGGCAACAAAACGGCCATTAATGGTGCATTGGAAAAACTCAAGGAAGCACATAAGAGCCAAGACTTAGCAGCCATTGATGGAGCTATGACCGCGCTTAATGCTGCCTGGCAATTAGCTTCGCAAGAAATGTATGCTGGCGGTGCGCAAGCCGGTCAAAATCCAACTCCAGGTGCTGAAGGCAATCAAGCTACGGCTGGTGAAACTGGCGGAGCTGGTGGTAATGCTACCGATGTTGAGTACGAAGAAGTAAAATAACTTTATAAGATTAATAGTTATGAGGCCTTCACCAGACTGGTGAAGGCCTTTTTTATCCCTGTGTTGTAAAAAATGGATATCTTAGTTGTATAAATTCCGTGATATAAAAAATATTGAGTTTGTAATAGACAAGTCAACCAAAACCAGATATGCACAAATAAATCTGAAAAAAGTTGCTAAATATTCCGATGAAGAACTTGAAGATTTAATGGATGTGTTAGTGGCAGAAGCACGCAAACATGATGAGAAAATTCCCCTGGCTGAACTTGAGAAACAGCTCAAAAAGGAAGGTAAGTTGTGAAGATATACTTTGTCACAATCAGTAAAATTGCCGGGAAAGAACTAAGAAATTACCAGCCAAAGAGGTCAAAAAAATATTCCCAAAAATAAAATCGCTTTCAATCAATCCCCGGCCAGAAGGCTGTAAAAAACTCAAAGGCGAGAGTGAAAGTCTTTGGAGAATCCGCGTTGGAGACTATCGAATAATTTATATTATTGATGATTTAATCGAAATCGTTGGCATAAGAAGAATAGCCCCTCAAAGGGACATCTATCAGTAAAATCTTTTCACCAATCTTTTATTACTGCCTTTACATTATACTAAAGATCAGTTTATCTTTGCCACCCATAATTTAAAAGTATGTTAGTTGTAAAGTTTGGAGGCACCTCCGTTGGCAAGCCAGAGCGCATGAAGAAGATCGCTAACCTTGTGTTAGGCATGCCTGGTCAAAAGATTGTTGTGTTATCCGCTCTCAGTGGAACAACAAACACACTCGTGCGGATTGGCGATCATTTGATAGCCCAACAGCATACAGCAGCAAATCAGGAAATAGATAATCTCGAAAAACACTACCTGCAATTCATACAAGAACTTTATGAAAGTGAATCGTACAAGGCAATCGGTGCTGAAATAGTAAGTCGTTACTTTAGTCTTTTTAAATTACTAGCTGCGGGTAAATTTGACGATCGCAGTTATCGTGAGCTTCTGGCGCAAGGTGAATTAATTTCAACCGAACTTTTCTACCATCACCTGCAAGAGAAAAAAGTTTCAACGCGTTTGTTACCTGCGCTGCACTTTATGTCGATCGATGAAAACAACGAACCCGAACTACAAAAAATTACCGAGCGATTAAAGCCAATTTTGGAGACCATGAGTTCGGTCGACATACTGGTTACTCAAGGATACATCTGTCGTAATCATCGCAATGAGATTGATAACTTAAAGCGCGGTGGTAGTGATTACACGGCTTCCTTAATTGGTGCTGCCATTCGTGCCGAAGAAATTCAAATCTGGACGGATATAGATGGCATGCATAATAACGATCCGCGTATAGTAAAAACGACTTTACCTATCGCAGAACTTACATTTGATGAGGCTTCGGAGCTTGCTTATTTTGGAGCAAAGATTTTGCATCCATCTACTATCGTACCCGCGCAAAAATACCATGTCCCAGTGCGATTGAAGAATACGATGGACGAAAAAGCAGCGGGCACAATTATTAGTGATAAAGGCAGTCGCGGACAATTCAAAGCAGTAGCTGCCAAGGACGGAATCACAGCAATTAAAATAAAATCGTCACGCATGCTATTGGCCTATGGTTTCTTGCGCAAAGTGTTTGAAGTGTTTGAGCGCTACAAAACCTCGATCGACATGATCTCCACTTCGGAAGTAGCTGTTTCCGTAACGATTGATGACAATAAAAATCTAAGTTCTATATTAGAAGAGTTAACTGGTTTTGGTATGATTGAAGTGGATAATAACCAATCCATCATTTGCATTGTGGGAAATATGCTTTCGGAAAAGGAAGGTGTCTTGAATGAAGTATTTCAATCGCTTGCCGGAGTGCCAATAAGAATGGTTTCGTATGGCGGAAGTCCAAATAATATCTCAATTTTAGTTAGCACTTCACAAAAGAATAAAGCACTTAATCTACTAAACAAGGGTTTATTCAACCTCTGAGCCATTCTTAGCATCACTAAAAAATGTCAGCGTTGTAATCACAATCTAAAACATGAGCTGGTAGGTGGATGGCAGGCCGTTAACCCTGCCATTATGTGTTGCCTCACAGTCAATGGCCGCTCCTGTTCTTACCTATGATGGCTTTTACTTTAGTCAAACGGGTACCAGCTTTCTAGCACAATTGAATTTTAAAATGAATAAGCAAGGTAAACCTGCGTTGACGATATGTAAAAAACTGTCCGCCCATAGCTGTGGACGGCTTTTTTTGTTACTTCGCAGTGCGTGGATAATTCATTTATAAAATACATCCTTACCGGCATTTTATTTTCAGCCTTGTGGTCATCGGCCTCCATTGCGGGAAAGTTTGGTCTGTATTCAGTAGAGCCGCTCGTATTTTTTAACATACGTTTCCTTTTGGCAGGAGCGCTGCTGCTGCTGTATGCCCATGTTTACAAAAAGAGCCAGTTCCCAAAAGGGTTGGAATGGAAACAACTCATTATTTTCGGCACGTTTAATACCGCTTTGTATCTGGGAATATTTATCCTGGCGCTGCAATACATTACTGCAGGCGTTAGCGCTTTGGCCATTGCACTCAATCCTCTTTTTATCAGTTTAATGTCTTCTGTGGGGCATAAGCGTAAAGTAACTTCTACCGAGTGGGTTAGTATTTGCCTGGGTATAACGGGGGTATTTATCGCTTCGTTTCCACTTCTAAAAGGCAATGAAGTTACCTTGACAGGGCTACTTCTGTTGGCGTTAAGTATGTTAACGTATTCCTACGGCTCGGTATATTATGCTTCCGTTACCTGGAAACTGGAACGCGTAACAATTAATGGATGGCAGGTATTAATAGGAGGCCTTTTGATAACACCGTTTACATTTCTCTTTCATTCTGAAGTAAATCATTTTGATTTACCGTTCTGGCTATCGCTCGCCTGGCTGATTATTCCCGTATCAATTATAGCGGTTCAACTGTGGCTGGTGCTGCTAAAAGCCGATGCCGTAAAGGCGTCCATTTGGCTTTACCTCTGCCCTATATTTGGTTTGTTATTTTCCGCTTTGCTTCTCGATGAACCCTTATCCATGTTTACCTTGTCGGGCACTGTACTTGTCTTGTGTGCCGTCTTTATTGGCCAAAAGAAAATGAACTATTCTGCAAAATAATTTTTAAACGGTTCGTAGGTTAAGATTTTAATTACTTCCTTCGATTCAAAAGTTTTTCAATTATATTTACCTAAGACCTAACCGCTCGAACTATGGTAGCAATTGTAATCATCGTCTTTGTTCTTGGCTATTTAGCCATTGCTCTTGAGCATCCGATTAAAATTAACAAAACAGCCTCAGCCCTTTTAACAGGTGTTATATGCTGGACGCTATACGCTGTCTCTTCTCCGGATTCAATCCATCATATAGGCGAGCAATTAGCCGAGCATCTGTCCGAGATTTCAGCAATTCTCTTCTTCTTGATGGGAGCCATGACCATCGTTGAACTAGTTGATGCGTACCAAGGATTTCGAATTATAACAGATCGAATTAATACAAAAAATCCAAAAAAGCTTTTGTGGATTATTTGTATCCTAACTTTTTTCCTTTCTGCAATTTTAGATAACCTGACAACTTCTATTGTCATGATTTCCTTGATCAGAAAACTAGTTCCTAATAAACAGATGCGTTTGTTCTTTGCAGGTATGATTGTGATTGCGGCCAACGCGGGTGGTGCTTGGTCGCCTATTGGTGATGTTACTACAACCATGCTTTGGATTGGCGGACAAATTTCAGCAGGAAACATTATGCTAACCCTTTTCTTGCCAAGCCTTGTTTGTATGGTAGTACCTTTGATCTACCTACAGTTTACACTTAAAGGTGAGTTGGGCCATGCAGGCAGTCATAAGAATAGTGAGGATCACGGACATGGCGGACACGGACAGGGCAGTGGTGAGATAAAGGGTTCACTAACCATGTTGATTATGGGTGTAGGCGGGTTAATTTCTGTGCCCGTTTTTAAAACGGTAACTCACTTACCTCCCTACTTGGGTATGTTGCTTGCATTAGGTGTGCTCTGGGTTGTTTCTGAATTAATTAACCCCGATATGGATGAAGCTGACAAACGTCCTTATACAGCTGCCGGAGCGCTTACCCGAATTGATGTGCCCAGTGTGTTGTTTTTCCTCGGAATTCTTCTAGCCGTTGGTGCTTTACAATCCATGGATATTCTTCGTCACTTCGCCACATGGCTGGATACAACAATTGGTGATATGCGAATCATTGTAACTCTAATTGGAGTTCTATCATCTATTGTTGATAACGTGCCCTTGGTGGCAGCCAGCATGGGTATGTACGACATGGCGATCTATCCTCAAGATCATTTGATTTGGGAATACCTGGCTTATTGCGCGGGTACGGGAGGTAGTATTCTTATTATCGGTTCAGCAGCTGGTGTTGCCGTAATGGGTATGGAGAAAATTGACTTTATCTGGTATATAAAGAAGATTTCCTTACTCGCTATGTTGGGCTACTTTGCCGGGGCAATTATCTACTTAATAATTCAACCCCATTTAGCTGTACACCATTAATCAGCTAACTAATTGTTTTAGCGCTATCTCAAAAGATGCCTGAGCTAAATTAGTTTTAGCAGGATTGATTGAATTAGTTTTTTTAAGTGCCTTGTAAATGGTTTGTGAGATGTCGGTAAAGAATTGAATTGATTACTACCCAGCCTTCTGCCGCAGCTTCACTATCCTTCCATTCAAAAACTATTTCGGGGCGTTTGGCTTCAAACTTTTCGAGAAGGTGTTTCATCTTATCTGTTTATTAGTGTCCTAAAGGTATTTTAAAATCAGTATGAATCTTCTTTGCTTATTTTTGATTTTAATTGATTTATGAATCTGGTTATAGACTCAGGCAATACGCGTTTTAAAGTTGGAATTTTTGTCGGAGATTTATTAATCCAAAAAGAATTCTTTACCCAACCCCAGGAATTAAAAAAATTCCTGACAGAAAATTTCTTTGAAAACATTTTGGTGAGTTCTGTCAACTACAATGCAATAGAAATTCTTAGTTGGTCAACTTGTTCAGGAAAAAAAATAATATTAACTGCTGACCTACAACTTCCAATTAAACTGGCTTATTCAACTCCTCAAACCTTAGGTGTCGATCGAATTGCAGCTGCCTGTGGCGCACAGCATCAATTTCCAAAACAAGATTGTTTGGTAATCGATGCGGGCACCTGCATCAATTATGAATTTTTGGATCGGGATGAAAATTACCGGGGTGGTGGAATCTCCCCGGGCATTGCCATGAGATTTGAAGCGATGCATACGTTTACATCAAAACTCCCGTTAGTGAAATCTATTCCCGAAGCAAACCTGATAGGTGATAGCACCGAAACCTGCATGCAGAGTGGTGTGCTAAATGGAGTAATTGCTGAGGTAAATGGAATTATAGATCGATACAAATTTTCATATCCCGACATTCGAGTGATTTTATGTGGTGGAGATCATTCGTTTTTTGAAAACAGGCTCAAACACCCCATATTTGTAGCCCCTGATCTCGTTTTTAACGGATTAAACAGGATTTTGCTCTATCATGTTGAATTATAAGAAGATTTTTCCCTACCTGACTGGCATTCTTGTGCTGTGTTTTTCAGATGCCTTCAGCCAAGTAGCCAAGTCCCCATTTTCGTATGCAGGAATTGGCGATTATTATGGCAACGCGCTTGCCCATAATCAAGGTATGGCGGGGCTTGGAATAAGCAATCCCCAATATTACTATCTCAACAATCAAAATCCTGCTCTCCTTGTATTCAATCGGTTTACAGTGTTTGAGGCCGGCTTCATTGGCGAAAGAAGAACTGTAAAAGGGAATGGGAATTCAGAGAAAAATTTTAACGGAAACTTGAACTACCTCATTATGGGGTTTCCAATCATGCGCAACAAGTGGTCCTCCTCTTTTGGACTATCTCCCTATTCATCTGTCAACTATAAACTTAATTATACAGACGAAATTATCGGAAGTGCAGATAGCGTTAACGTTACCGAAACAGGCAGCGGTGGTATCAATCAACTTTTTTGGTCGAACGGAGTAGTGCTTAATGAAGACTTCTCCATTGGGTTGAAAGCTACCTATTTATTTGGTTCCATTATTAATGAATACACCAACTCACTCGCTACCGTAGTTCAACCTAACATTTATTTTCCAACAGTGAATGAGCGTACGTTTGTGAAAGATTTTAATTTTACAGTTGGACTATCCTACCATAAAGATTCGGTATTTAGAAAGAATTACTTTCTAAATGTTGGATTAGTGTATGACTTAAGGGCAAAACTTAACACGCAATATACCGCTAAGGTAGAGCGCAGATCTGCCAATGGTATTCTCGATTCTACAACCGTTATAAACAATCAGCCTGGGTCAATAACGTTGCCTCAGGCTCTTGGGGCAGGGATTTCATTTGGCCGAGGAGCAAAATGGATGACGGGCGTAGACTACACTTATCTCGATTATTCTCAATTTCGCGATGATAGAGGGTTTTCGCGGCAGGCCGTTGCGGGTTGGCGGCTTTCTGTGGGTGCGGAGTTAACACCCGACCCAACATCTCTTGGCAGCTACCTAAAACGCATGACTTACCGAACAGGCGTTAGCTACGATAAATACCCTTATTTAATTAATGGAATGCCGGTTAAGGATTTTGGCATTAATTTTGGTTTCTCACTACCCGTAAACAGATCAAGTCTTGATTTTGCCGTTAAGGTTGGAAAAAGAGGAAATCTACAAGACAATACCATTGAAGAAGACTATTTTAAGGTTTATTTTGGTGTGACTTTTAACGATCAATGGTTTATTAGAAGGAGATTTGAATAAAATTAACAGAATAATGAAAATGAACATGAACATGAAATCATCGCTGCTTGTATTGATGTTGATAATCCTCGCCTCGGTTACAGGCTTTTCTCAGTGTAAGACGCCAATCTATCCTGATGATAGAGCAAAGGCGGAAGAGTCAAATGCTATCTACACTGATGCATTAAAGCAAAAAAACTATAGAGGTGCTGTTAAAGGATTTCAATGGCTACTCACTAATGCACCTAAATTTGGTACCGCACTTTATATTAATGGTACTGATATCTATAACAATTTAGCCACGGCTGAAAAAGATCCTATAAAAAAACAGGTGCTGGTTGACTCTTTAATGATGCTATACGATATGCGCATTGCCAATTGTGGCGATATGGAAAACGTTTTGAATCGCAAGGCTATTTATGCAGCAACCTATAATGCTCAAAACAAAGCCAAAACTGCCGAGGTATTAGCCTTATATGACAAAGTTTATGAAATCAGCGGCAACAACGTGTTGGATAATAACCTATTGACTTACATGCAGGTTATTCAACTAAACGATGCTTTGCTAAAGAATCTTACAGATGACCAAGTGTTGCAACGCTACGATAAACTTAGTGAAGTAATTGATGCTAAAATCAAAAAAGCACAAGCTGAAAACAAACAAGCTGATGTGGACAGACTTAAGAAAACAAAAGCTTCCATCGATGAGATTTTGCCAAGAATCGTATCGGTAGACTGTGATTTTGTAAAAACAAAAATGCAGCCGAACTTCAGAAAAAATCCGAGTGACCTTGGATTATCTAAAAAGATGTTTCAATTCATGACCGCAGGGGGTTGTATTGACGACCCGCTTTGGTTGGAGGTAGCAGAAGTTATTCACAAAGACAGTCCAGACTACGGATTGGCTATTAACATGGCTAAGATTTATGCAAAGAACGGAAGTATGGAAAAAGCAGAAACGTTGGCAATCGAGGCTACAACTTTAGCAACAACACCTGAGCAAAAAGAAAGCTCCAGCATCCTGGTTGGCGACCTTCTTTCACAGAAAGGAAGCAAAGCTGCTGCCCGCGAAGCATACCGCAAAGCAGGTAAAGCTGGTTTTGAAAAAATCGGAGACTTGTACATGGGTTCAGGTAAGGATTGCAGTAAAGGTGTAAGCTTAGCAGAAGACAGATTAGTGTACCTGGCTGCCTATGATATGTATGCGAAAGCTGGTGACGGACAAAAGATGGCTTCTGCTAAAGCACAGTTTCCTTCAGTAACCGAATTGTTCGAGTTAAACTGGAAAGAAGGTGAATCACATTCAATTTCATGCTGGGTTGCTGAAACAGTGGTGCTTCGCACCCGCGGAAAAGAATAATAGATATTTAAATCTTCACTGAAGGCTGGCTGCAAGGCTAGCCTTCTTTTTTATGAAACTTGTAACGCCATCAATTTTTAAAACTGTTCATTTCATTTCTAGGGTTTTACTTCTTGGATTTTTAGTGCTTTGCGGGTGCCATCAGCAAGAAGCATCCAAACCTGTAATTTACGAGGGACCGTTAAGCGAAGCGGAAGATGTTACGATGTACTACACCGAAAAGGAAGTTGTAAAAGTAATGTTGCAGGCAAAAAAAATCTTTGAGTTTCAAAATGGCGATCAGGAATTTCCGGAAGGTATTTACATCGAATTTTTCGATGAGTTTGGAAAAAAGACTTCCACTCTTAGGGCAAACAGTGCCTTCTTCTTTAAAGAAGAAAACAAATGGCGCGGTCGGGGAGCAGTTGAAGTAATTAATATAGAAAAGAAAGAACAATTGAATACCGAAGAACTATTTTGGCAGCGAGATACAAAAAAGATTTTTACCGATAAGTTTGTAACCATCAAATTACAAAGCGAAATAATCTACGGAACCGGTTTAGAGGCTGATCAGGATTTGTCAAACTACCAGATTAAAAACCCGGAAGGCGAATTTGTTGTAGAAGATTAAGCATTAACAGATGAAACTAATCGATATTTTAATCCTTTCGGTGGCTGCCTTTTTTGTAATCATCGCTATTTATGAAATCATAACGGTGGGCATCGGACAAGCCTACTGGCTGGTTATGATGGCGGTTATGCTTTTTTTCGTATATACCTATCGAAAAAAAAAATAGCCTCCGCTGTTGGATTTCGTGGCCTAAGTAGCTGATAGTCATGGGTCATTAATTGAAGTATTATTAAAACTCTCCTTTGTCGAATTGATATATCGGGTTAGATTTGCGATTCTTTAAATATAGCTGGCTCAATTTCTTACGAAACGGCCCTTAAACAGGATAAAACAAGTTCGAAACATTTTAATTTTCTCTTATGGCATTGATAGGAACGTTGAGGAACAAGATGACCAAGTGGGTAGTTGGCTTTGTGGCTATAGCCATAGCTGCCTTTGTGTTAAATGATCTTTTTGGTAATGGCCCGCAGTCGATAATCGGAAACTCAAATACGGTAGGCGAAATTGGTGGCAGTACCGTAACCCTTGAAGAATATCAGGCAGCCATTCAAGAACGCGAAAACAATTACATTCTCAATTTCGGCCGCCAGCCAGGTGATCGCGAAAGACCACTGTTACAACAGCAGGCATGGGATCTTTTGATTACAAAAAAAGCGATTAAGCCACAATTTGAAAAAGTAGGGGTGCAAGTGACAACGGATGAGGTATGGGACATGATTCAAGGCAAAAACATTGACGAAAACGTTAAGTCTTCGTTTTTAGACTCAGCCGGAAATTTTGATCGCGGCAGGTTGATGCAATACATTAATCAATTCAATACACCTGCTCCTATCGGTAATCCGCAAATGCTGGCTGGCTATAATGAAGCAAAATATCGCTGGACTACTTTTCAATCTGATCTAGGATTAGGCCGTGAGCGCATCAAGTATGAAAACCTGCTGATAAAAACTAATTACGTTACCGAAGCAGAAGCTGAACGTGATTACCACACACAAAACGATGTAGCTGAAGTTAAGTATTTATATGTTCCCTACTTTGTTGTTAGTGATTCGGCCGTTAAGGTTACGGATAGCAATCTGAAAGATTATTACAATCGTAATAAAGAAAAATATAAAGCCGAACAAACACGTAGCCTAAGTTATGTTTCATTTCCAATTCAAGCATCGGTAAGTGACTCAGCTCAAATCCGTCAGGAGTTAGAAAAAATTGCAACTGACTTTAAAACCGTTACTGAAGATTCAATATTCGCAGCGACCAATACCGAAGGCGCAGAAGCGTTCACCAAATACACAACAGCAACGTTGCCTGCGCTTCTGGCTGATAAGAAAAATGAATTGGCCATCGGCACTGTGATCGGTCCATTTTTAGATGGCGGATCGTATAAAGTAGTTAAGGTTGTTGCTTTTGGAAAAGATACCGTTGGCAACGCCCAAGCAAGCCATATCCTTATTAAGTGGGATGATGAGTCTGACGCTTCTAAAAAAATAGCGAAAGAGAAAGCAAGAAAAATCTTAAATGATATTAAAGGCGGTGCCAGCTTTGCAGCGAAAGCGAGTGAGTTCGGAACCGATGGCACAGCAACCCGTGGTGGCGATCTTGGGTCTTTTTCATCAGGTCAAATGGTGAGGCCTTTTGAGCAAGCTGTTTTTGCCGCAAACAAACCAGGCCCACTAAATGATGTTGTTGAAACTCAGTTTGGTTATCACATTATCGATGTCACCAGTTTAGTGGACTATACTTCTTACTCCGTTGCCACCATTGAATTAGAAATTGCACCAAGTGATGAAACACAAAATGATGCTTTCCTGAAATCACAGAATTTCGCAGCCGATATTTCCGATTTGGATGATTTTAAAGAAAGAGCGAAGAAAGAAGGTCTTGTTGTTATGGAGGCAAATGACTTAAAAACAGCTGATCGTAGAATCAATAATCTTGGTGATGCTCGCAGTATGGTAACCTGGCTTTTCCGCGAAGCGAAAGTTGACAAAGCATCGGAGGTGTTTGATTTGGATGACGACTATGTTGTTGCTATCATGACCGGTGAAACAGAAGCTGGATTCCAGTCTTTCGAAGAGATGAAAGAAGAAATTACACCTGCAGTGCGCAACGAGGCAAAAGGAAAGCAAATCATTGAAAAATTAAGCGCGCAAAAAGGAACGTTGGAAGAAATGGCAGCTGTTTATGGTACTGATGTGGTTGTAAGTTCGTCCAGTGATTTAAAATTAAATTCAAATACATTGCCTGGTGTTGGCCTTGATCCAATTGCGGTAGGAAAAATATTTTCATTAGAGAATGGAAACCGTTCACAACCCTTTGCTGGCGAGAATGGCGTGTTAGTCACTGAGCTTCAAAACAAAACACTTGCACCGGCCGTTGGTGATTACGGCATGTTCAGAAGCCAACTACTTCAGGGTTTAAATGGAAAATCAGCTTATGGTATTTCAGAAGCCTTGAAAGCAGGCGCTAAAATTGAAGATGAGCGCTATAAGTTTTTCTAATAATTATTGATACTACTTTATAAGCTGGGCTTATTAAAAAGTCTTTCTGTCATCGCGGCCTTGAGCCGCGATCTGCTTTTACACCGCACACGGACAGATGCCGGATCAAGTCCGGCATTACGCTTCGCTTTGTGCAGACTGTTTAATCAGCCCCGCTTTTTTATTTTTATAGATATGGATCAACAGTGGTTTGAAAAATTCCGGGTTCAACTAGATGAATTTTACGCATGGCCCGCACTTTATACCTTTAAGTTTATTGTGCCTACAGGCAAAGAGAGCGAGGTAAAAGCTTTATTTCCGAATCACACCACAAGCGAAAGGCCTTCAAAAAACGGGAAATATACCAGCGTAACAACCGAGGCTATGCTCCCTTCCAGTGAAGCCGTGATTAAAATCTACGAGGCCGCTGCCAAGATTGAGGGGATTCTTGCTCTTTAACGCGTTATTCAAAAAATCCTACGTTAGGTTCTCCTTTTCTTCTAACTTTATCCGACACTAAAAGGATTCGTTATGTGGACAGAAGAAAACAACAAACTTAAAAAAACTTTCAAGTTTAAAGACTTTACCGAAGCGTTTGGCTTTATGACTAAAGTGGCACTCATTGCAGAAAAAGCTGATCATCATCCTTTCTGGACAAATGTTTATAACACGGTGAGCTTCGAACTTTCTACTCACGATGCTGGCGATGTAGTTACTGACAAAGATCGAAAACTGGCAAAAGCTATTGATCAATTAGCGTAATGTTAATCATTAAGTGGTGTTTCAAATAAAGTAATTGACAATTGACAAGTATGCAATTGCCAAAATTTAAACATCTGACGAGTCATTTTCTAAATTTATAGTATTGTCAATTTTATTTTTGTCAACCGTTAACTCAAACAAGAATTTGTCAAAATGGACCTAACTTAACGATAGCATAACTGTGTCTACTGAAACAACCTCATTATATCTTGTACCAACTCCTATCGGCAATCTTGCTGATATCACGTTACGGGCATTGGATGTATTGAAATCTGTTGATACGATATTAGCCGAAGACACCCGCACTTCTGGATTTTTACTTAAGCATTACGAAATCTCAAAGCCACTGCAGAGCTTTCATATTTTTAATGAACACAAAACATTGGCTGGATTAATCACCCGCATGCAACAAGGTGAGGTAATGGCCTTAATCAGTGATGCCGGTACGCCCGGTATTTCTGATCCGGGTTTTTTATTGGTGCGCGAAGCACTGAAAGCAGACTTGAAAGTTGATTGCTTGCCCGGTGCCACCGCCTTAATTCCTGCGCTGGTTAAATCTGGTTTCCCAACAGATAGATTTGTGTTTGAAGGATTCCTTCCACATAAAAAAGGAAGGCAAACTGCGCTTAAAAAATTAGCAGAAGAAGATCGTACCATCGTTCTCTATGAATCACCCCATCGCCTGATTAAAACATTAGAACAGCTCATTGAATATTTTGGTCCAGATCGATTGGTTTCTGTTTCGCGCGAGCTTACAAAGTTTCATGAAGAAACAAAGACTGGGTCTGTTGCTGACGTGTTAGAGCATTTTAAAAAGAAAGACGTGAAGGGTGAGATTGTTATTGTAATCAATGGCAAAGAAGAATAAATCAATCTGGAGCCCCTGGAGTTTGTTTACACTCTCCGTTGTGCTGCTATCTGCGGGTTGGTTAATGAAGCCATTTCCCGTTTTAATTTTTGTTGGCTTTGCTCCCCTATTCGCAATAGTGGATTATGCCAGAGATGCTAAAAACCCTTGGAATAGATTTGAGCTTATACTCCTCGCACTCAGCACCTCATTATTCGCGGCAAGTTTTTTTGATTTTCGTTCAATCATTTTCGTATTAATACAAGCCATTGCGTTTACGCTCACATTCGTTGGGTATTCATTCGCCTATCAAAATCTTGGTTCCAGGCTTGGCAAATTTACCGTCATCTTCTTTTGGCTAGGCCTTGAATTCATTTTCTTAAATCTGCCATGGCGGGAACAAACACTGTTTCTTGCCGATTCACAAAGCCTTGTGCCCGGTTGGACCAATTGGACATATCACACTGGCTACCTTGGTATATCACTTTGGATATTGGGTGTCAATCTTGTTTTCTATCTTTCGTTCTTCCATAAAGGAACATTTAACGTTTACCTTTTCATATTAGCCATATTACTAATCGCCATACCGATTGGCCTTTCCTACCAAATGGATCCCTCAGGTGTAAATCGTGATCAAATGATTTCGTTCTCAAGTGAATCGAATATATTACAAGTAAAATCCGGGGGCGAATTGGTTGCGCGAACCGCAGCCTGGGTTTCGGTGTTAATTATTCTGTTGTCCTTCGTTAAGAATCAAACCAAGAAAAAATGAACTTAGCCTTGCTAGAAAAAGATGTGACTGCGCTGTGCGAAGAGGTGAGCGAGTTTATGAACAAGGAAAGCGAAAATTTTGATATTTCTAAGATCGAACAGAAGGAAAGTTTCAGCAACCTGGTTTCCTATGTAGACAAAGAGTCTGAAAAAAGATTGGTTGACCGGCTAAGCAAATTATTACCGGGCTCTGGATTTTTAGCCGAGGAAGGAACCGAAACTAAAGGAACTAATGACTATCGATGGATAATTGATCCCCTTGATGGCACCACTAATTACCTGCATGGCTTACCCATTTATGCGATTAGCATAGGGTTGCAGCGAAGTGACAAAACAGTTTTAGGCATTGTGTATGATGTTAGTAACCACACTTGCTACCATGCAATTGAAAATCAACCTGCTTATTGCAATCAAAAAGAAATCAGAATCTCGCCAATTACTAAGATGGAAGAAAGTTTACTAGCCACTGGATTTCCTTATTATCACCACTCCGATAAAAAAGAAAATTACCTCGAAATCATAAAAACGTTTCTTGAAAAAACCCATGGCATTCGAAGGCTAGGAAGCGCAGCAATGGATCTTGCTTACGTTGCCAGTGGCAAGCTTGAAGGCTTTTTTGAATATAACCTCTCACCTTGGGACGTTGCTGGCGGAGCCTTTCTGGTTCAACAAGCAGGCGGTGTAGTAACTGATTTTTCGGGCGGTGATAATTATTTGTTTGGAAAAGAATTATGTGCTGGCGGAAATATCCATGCTGAAATGCTGAAAGTAGTTCAAAAAGAATGGTGGAAGTAAATCCTACCTAATGAAGCTATAAAAAGCAAATTGAATTGTAGTTTTAAGAATCAACCTAATTCAAACCTTGTCTATCAAATACAAATCCACTGTGAGCGATTCTATAAAACTGTGGATTCTCATCAGCACAATTATCTTAACTTGTAATAGGGCATATAGTACAGACTCGCTTCGATTAGCATTAGAATATCATAAAGCACCTGCCTATGATGCAGCTTTACCAATTTTTATCAAACTCTCCAATAAATTTCAAGCAACGAAAGAAAATCATAACTATGCACTTTGTCAGGTTAAAATAGCGGACATTATAAGAAATTATGGTGTGTTATTATTAATAAAATGAAAACTATGAGGTTGACTTGTCCAGTGACTATTTGTTTTTCTATCGCTTCCCCCTCTATTAACAAATCCTTGCTGTGGAAAATGAATACAAAAGTTTAACCACTCACCACCGAATGCATTAGTACCACCATTTGTACCATTTGATGGAAACTGATAACTACTATCAGTATCTAGAAAATCACCGTTATCACCAACTATTATAATACCGACATTGTTAAATGAATCAACATTTAAGAGATTTGGAGCATTGCATGTCGGCTTAACCAAAACGCACAGATAGTTCTGGTAATGGCAGGACTTAGGGATTCAAGATTTCTATTCAATAGGCTTAGTAAAATGAGTTGGGTGAAGGTAACTGCAAATAAAAAATCAATACAAATTTTTTACTTCCTTCAGCGTTGTCATTTTTATTTCCTCCCAGGAGACGGTGGGGGCAAACATTCGTGGAATTTCATCGGTATCGGCATCGTCAAAAAAAGTAAGGCTTCTGGCTACCATCATTTCAGATCCATCATGAAATTTCTGGTTGTAAAAGTCAATCATTTGTTTCATTGAAAATTCCTTCAGCATAAAATAGAGATTGTAAAAATCACGTTTGCGACCGCGTCCTGCAATGGCAGCCAACTTCATGGCAGCAATATCGGAAGTAGCCAGCATACGAATAACACCCTCTACTATTGGTTTCGCGATCAAGGGGTATTGATAGCTCACAAAATCGACCTTCACATTTTGAACATTGAGAATGAGTATATTTTTATGTTGGGAGATAATAGAGATTGGTTTTTCGCCAGCCATCAGATCAAGTATTTCTTCAGTGGAAAAATTTTTATCACCAAAAAAATCCAGATCAACAGAAATACGATGACCAATTCGCAAAGCTAATGCCGTACCTCCTGCCAGATTAAACCCCGATAACTCGGGAATAGCACAAATGGTTTCTAAAAGCCGGAGTGTACGGGGTGCAACTGCCTGGTGCTGTAGCATCTGAACTGATTTTGTGGTGTATCTAAAACGCAGCTTAGGAAGCTAAGCGAACGTGCATCGAGATCGCGTTCATTCAACATATCAGATTTTATTAACTCAAGACCGTACAACGATTACAAATTTATCCAATCTGCTGCTGTGCCATAGCGCACCACACGACCAATTACAAAACGACTATTCTTCTGAAAGTCAATTTGATCGTAGTCAACATCCCAGAAAATTACGGAGGAAAACTTCATAGAGGCAATTTAGTCATTTCAATTGAATGAGCCAGTAACCGGCATGTTGGCTTAACCAGAACTCACAGATAGCGCTGACAGTGGTAGGGCTTAAGGGTTCAATATTTCTATTCAATAGGCTTAGTAAAATGGGTTGGGTGAAGGTAACAGAAAAATAAATTAAGATTTGAGTTACTTCTAAACATGAGGGCTTACAAAGGAAATATATCAAAATATGAATAAGGTTGATTGTGAACAGATCATTGCTGAAAAAAAGCACCTGCTTGACAAAGTTGTTGAGATTATAAGAGGTCAAACTATAAAAACAAAAATTTAAGGCTTACTCATTAAGCTTTATTGCGAAGGCTTTCTGAGATTGGTGGAGTTTCAAAAACTGAACACGGTAAACCAGTCGCCTTAATAAATGTTGATGGCGTGTTCATTCAAGTTTTGGTAGAGAAGTTGCCGTAACGAAAAATATTTTGGAAAGCAGTTACTTCTGAGATTACGGACTTACAAATGATTAAATAATAATTATGCAAAACTCATCAACCCAATCACCCAACCCCAATATACTTTCAGAATTGGCTTCACTTACAGCTGAGTTCAGCAACCTGGATCAACATTGGCTAGTTTTATTATTAAAGTAACTCAAATTATATAGGCTATGAAAAAGGAGATTCTCAAAAGTTCTATTGTGCTAATTTTGTTCTCATTATCAATACTCATTTTCAATCTAAGTTGTGAGGGACCGGTTCTTGCTCAACAACAAAACTATGTGCTTCCATCAGCAACTTCATCAACGCTTGGCGGAATTAAAGTCGGAGGCGGACTTACAATCACAACTGATGGAATCCTGTCGGTTGTAGAGGATAAAAATACACACATATATGAACCTCACAACCGATTTTTATTCGTTTTTTATAATGACATTATAGCAGAGACTGAATTCTGGACAGCAAAACTAGACGGCAGTGATATGAAAAAGATACCGATTTCATTGCCTTCAGGTTTAAAAATATCAAGTCAAAGTGGAGTACTTACTCCTGATGGGCAAACATTAATATTTACAGGCATGAATGAAAGTGATTTAAAATATATTTATTCAATTTCAACTAGCGGAGGTGATTTAAAAAAATTAATAGATGGAACAAGTACAACGGGTTTTGCAATTATCTACGATGTTTTACAAACTTATTAAACTGGAGTGAATGCAGTATCCGAAGTGATAGATAAAATCATCAAATGGAAGCTACAATCAGTACTCTTCATTCCTTGTTGAAGTCTTTCCTTAAGAGTCATAATTTGATAATAAAAAAGTGCCTTCTCACCTCGGCCTTTATGGGCTTCAATGATAGCTGAACTTAGTCTAACAGTCTACGAAGTATTAAAACTAACTACCTAAAAGACATAGTACGTCATTAACTTTTTTTTAAAAAATAAAAATTAAAAAAGCTATGGAAGATTCTGATGGAACAACAAAGTCTAGTTGCAGATTTAAGGAAGGTGATATTGTGGTTCTTCCTGAGGAACGTGATAAGCGTATAGTTTACAAAATTCTTTCATGAGAAAAGAATCCGGTCAAAATAACGAATGAAATTACCGGACCTTCTTGCATTTGCGTTGCCCAAAGAATCTTAGATGGCATGAAGATTAAAAAGCAAGATGACTATTTTGAACTACGAAGTAGGAAAACAAAGTAATCCTACTAGGCATTACTTAAACCTTACTCACTCCTCAAAGCCAATGCCGGATTAATCATAGCTGCTTTAATGGATCGGTACCCCACGGTAACAAAAGCAATCAAAAACGTGCTGCCAAGGCCAAGGACAAACACCGAAGGACCGATTGAAATTTTATAAGCGAACTGCTCCAAGTATTTTGTTGAGAAATACCAACCCACTGGCGCTGCAAGCATAAACGCTACTAAAATTAATCTTACAAACTCACGCGAAAATAAAAACAGAATATTTTCAACAGAAGCGCCAAGCACCTTGCGAACCCCGATTTCCTTTGTTTTCTGGTTAACCATAAATACAGTTAAACCAAACAAGCCCAGGCAACCAATAAAAATGGCGATGCCTGCAAATATTTCAAACAACCTAAACATTCGCTCCACTTCGCGATACAATCGACCAACATAGTCATCTAAGAAAGTACACTGAAATAAATATTCTGGAAATTGCTCCTGCCCGGCTTCTTCAATGTTCTTTATCGTAGCTGCGGCATTGGCTGGACTGATTTTAATACCCGCATCAAAAAAATAGTTAAAGGGAAGTAGTACAACTGGTTCAAGGCCGTGCTGCAGAGACGCTGTATGGAAGTTTTTTACTACGCCAATTACTAAAATGGAAGAAAGTTTGTTAGCCACGGGCTTTCCTTATTATCATCATTCCGACAAAAAAGAAAATTACCTTGAGATCATAAAAACGTTTCTTGAAAAAACCCATGGCATTCGCAGATTAGGAAGTGCTGCAAGGGATCTTGCTTACGTTGCCTCTGGCAAGTTGGAAGGTTTTTTTTAATACAATCTTTCAGCGTGGGATGTTGCAGGTGGAACCTTTCTTGTTCAACAAGCGGGTGGAGTTGTCACCGATTTCTCGGGCGGTGATAATTATTTGTTTGGAAAAGAATTATGTGCTGTAGGAAATATCCATGCTGAAATGCTGAAAGTAGTTCAGGATAAATGGTGGAGTAAATAATCCTTACTCCACCATTTTATTTTTTTATTCACTTCGTAATGAATCTACTGGGTTTGCCGTTGCCGATTGGTATGACTTGTAGCCAACGGTTAACACAGCAATGATTAGGGTACTGATCAACCCAATTCCAAACACGGCAGGTCCTAACGTTATTTTATACGAAAACTCTTCAAGCCAGGCGTTCATTACATACCAGGTAAATGGTACGGCAAAAAGAAATGCAACCATAACTAAAACAATATACTCTCTGGAGAAAGAGAAGACGATTCCCTTTACAGAAGCTCCCAAAACTTTTCGTACTCCAATTTCTTTAGTTTTTTGATTCGCCATAAAAGTTGCCAAGCCAAATAACCCGATACAACCAATTACAATTGCCATGGTAGTAAAGCCACTTAACAGTATAGACATCTGTTCTTCACTGCGATAGAAATCCGCAATTTCATCGGAAAGAAACTGATACCCGAAAATATTTTTAGGATACGCGTTCTCCCACAAACCCTTGATGCTTTCTACAGTCGACTTATAATTTGAGGGATTTACTTTTACTGAAAGAGTGCGGTAGTTACTTGCGCGATTAAACATTGCAGTAGGTTCAATTTTTTGATGCAAGGAAGTTGTATGGAAATTTTCAACAACTCCCACCACAGGATACAACTTCCCCCAAATTAGAATTCGCTTATCCAAGATGTCATCAGGGTTCAGGAATCCCGCTACCTTCGCGAATTCTCTGTTGACGACATAACCGGTTGTGGTATCAAGGTCGGTAAGATTTTTTCCTGCAATAAGGGCAAGATTATAGAGGTCGATATAATTACCATCTATATTCTTTATCTGAGTATCCTTGCGCTGCTCGTCACTTTCACCCTCTAAAATAAAACCTGTTCCACTTACGCTTCCTGAAGATGGCGGAGTGTTGCTCAAACTAACAGCTTCAACTCCTGCAATGCGAGTTATCTCATTCTTTAGAGTCCTGATCTTACTAAAGTGATCTTCACTTTTATCATCATCTATCGGAAGGGGCATTGTTATAATTGCATCCTTCCGAAAACCAAGTTCTTTAGACTTGAAGTAATTCATTTGAGTGATAATAACCACAGTGCCAATAATCAAAAGTTGCGATATGAAAAACTGAAATACCACAAGGCTCTTGCGCATGAAGAAACCTGCTGAGGATTTGTTTGAAATCATGTTTTTCATTACCATAGCGGGTTTAAATCCAGACATGATAAAGGCAGGGTAAATTCCCGACAAGATTGAAACAACAACAAATAGGGCCACTAAAAAAACTAACAACGTTGTATTGGCTGGCAATGAAATAGCTAAGTCCAATTCCATAAACGGATTGATATAACCCAATGCGAATTGCGCCAGCACAAGAGCTAGTAGAATGGAAACAATGGTGACGATACCCGTCTCACCTAAAAACTGAGTCACCAGTTGTGCTCGGGTGCTTCCCAGCGTTTTTCGAATGCCAACTTCCTTCGAACGTTTTATTGATTCAGCCGTGGAGAGATTAATGAAATTAATGCATCCTGTTAATACAAGAAAAATACCTATAAAAATAAGTGCGAGAATATTTCCGCGGCTAACCGTGTTGCCACCATATCCATAATAGCGTGTATCAAAATGTAATTCGCTCAAAGGTTGAATGCTGAAAATTCTTTTGCCATAGTTGTCCTTACCAATATATTTATCGGCAAAGGCCTGCATCCTGGCCTCAACCTGACTAATGCCAACTCCTTCTTTTAAAAGAAAGTAGCATTGATTTCCGCTTGACGTACTTCCCCAGCCTTGTTCCTCATAATCCTGGCGAACTGTTTCGTACGAAAGCATGACTGTAAATGGAAAATCCGTATTGCTTGGCATATCCTCCACAACGGTCGAGATTTTATAGTCTTTGTCACGATGGGTTAATATTTCCCCTATAGCATCCTCCTTTCCAAAATACTTAATAGCTAACGCTTTTGATATTATTGCTTCGTTTGGTTCATCTAATCCTTTGCTCAGATCACCATGCAAGGCAACTCGATCAATGATTGAAAAGAGTGCTTGCTCAGTAAAAACAATACCGTCTCTTTCTTGATATTTTACTGGTTCGCCATCTTTTTGCGGAATTAGTACAAGTCCGCCACCTTCAAAAGAAGTAATGGCTACTTTTTCTGCTTCTTCAAAATCGTTTCGGAAGGCAACAGGAAGTATTGTAGGCACACCCGGAGTATGAAACATGTCATCTCCACTGCCTTCATCCGTTACAACCCGATAGATCCTTGAATAATTAGTTTGAAATTTATCGTAGCCGAGAATCCACGTTATTAATAAAAAGAGCACTATGCTTCCAGCAATTCCAAGTGTAAGTCCGGCAACGTTAAAGAACGTGCTAGTTCTCTTTCTTATTAAATTTCGGTAAGCAGTGGTGAGATAATTCTTAAACATAAGAAACAGATTTATAGAAGGATGAAAAAGACTCTATTAAAGTTTTATCGAAAACTATCTATTCGCTTTTCAAGGCATCCACCGGGTTAGCGATAGCTGCACGAAGTGATCGATATCCTACAGTGATAAATGTAATGGCCAAAGTACTTGCTATTCCAATGGCAAATACAATCCAGGTGATTTCAACTTTAAATGCAAAATCCTCGAGCCACAAATTCATAGCATACCAAGCTACCGGCACGGCAAGACCAAATGCAATAACTACCAGTAAAACGAAGTCACGGGAAAAGAGTGTTACAATACTGGCTACCGAGGCACCCAATGTTTTGCGAATTGCAATCTCCTTTGTTTTTTGTTGCGCCATAAATGAGGCCAATCCATACAAGCCCAAGCAACCAATAAAAATGGCGATGCCTGCAAATATTTCAAACAACCTAAACATTCGCTCCTCTTCGCGATACAATCGACCAACATAGTCATCTAAGAAAGTATACTGAAATAAATATTCTGGAAATTGCTCCTGCCAAGCTTCTTCAATGTTCTTTATCGTAGCTGCGGCATTGGCTGGACTGATTTTAATACCCGCATCAAAAAAATAGTTAAAGGGAAGTAGTACAACTGGTTCAAGGCCGTGCTGCAGAGACGCTGTATGGAAGTTTTTTACTACGCCAATTACAGGGCCAGAGATATTATTAAATCCCGTAGTAATATTTTTACCTATAATTTCTTTTGGAGAGTTAAATCCCAAAGTTCTTGCTGCTTCCTCATTTAGCACATAAGACCATTTGCGCTCTGTGCTTCCAAGATTCGTGATCTTTTCATCACTCTCTAAAAACCAGCGCCCTTCAATTAACTCGAGTCCATAAACATCTTTGTAATTTACATCGGCTAGTTTCAATTTGATAGAATACCGATCTGTTTCACCCTTATCAGTGAGAAACATGCCTGTTCCAAAATTATTGTCTGAAATGGGAGCGCCAAGTGAGAACGAAATTCCTTTAATATCATTAAAAGTTGCTAGCTGATTTCGAAAGGCCTCCAACTTAGACGGATTATTATCGGGGATATTTACATTTATTACCGCCTCCTTCCCAAATCCAAGCGATGAATTTCTAAAAAAAGAAAGTTGGCTCGATACAACTAACGTACAAATGATCAGCACCTGCGCAATAAAAAATTGACCCACTACCAGAATTTTCCTTACAGATATAGGCGATCTATTATCTGTAGACATGCTGTTCTTTAGCGCTTTTACAGGATTAAAGTTTGACAAAACCAATGCCGGATAAAATCCGGAGAACAGTGCAGTCACGAAAATAATTGTGATCAAGAAGATAATTAACTGCGGATTGTTTAGCAAATTCAACTGTACATCGCGTTCTAAAAAGTTTCCTACAAATGGTGCAATCCACTCAGCAATGCCAACGGAGATAATACCGGCACAAAGTGTTATTAGAAATGCTTCGCTCAAATACTGCCAGGTAAGTTGGTGCCGTTGTGCACCAAGCGTTTTTCTGACGCCAACTTCTTTAGATTTGTGAACTGAAAGTGCTGTTGAAAGATTGATGAAATTAACACAAGCAACCAATAAAATAAAAGCTCCAATGAATGCCAAAACAATCAGTGTAGATGAATTAGTTGAAGTTGTGCCCGGGTTTTCACTAAACTCTGTGTCGAAATGAATTTGAGAGAGTGGTTGTAATAAATAGGTTTGTCGTTCAACATCTTTAGCTTGGTAATACTTTTTAACAAAAGCTGGAAACTTCTCTTCCATCGACTCACGAGTTTCAGAAGAAGGCAGAACGACATACGCAAATCCGGCAGCATTCAAACCCCATTGATCCATGGGAAATCCAAGAAATTGCTTGGTAACATCCGGGGTTAAGGTAGCGCGGGAAACAATCATGTTTACGTCCATGTGTGTAGGTGTTGCAGGCATGCGGATTATACCCGCTACTTCAAGGTCGAGGAGATTATCAAGCTTAAAATTCTTAACATCTTTTTTAAGAAGTTTCTTTGCAAACTCCTCCGTTAAAAAAACCTTGCCGGGATCAGCCAAATCCTTCTTTGGATTGCCTGACAACACCTCGATATCAAAGACCTCAAAAAATGAAGGTTCAGCAAACATAATATTTGTCACTCTGCTCTTTTCTGCATCGATAGTCATCAATACATCCTCTTGAAAATGGAACTGCGTTGAGATTAAATCAGGGAAATCATTCTTCAACGCTTCTGCCAAGGGGTAAGGTGTAACCGTTGTTTTTTCAACACCTGAAGCATCGCTGGTTGCGCGTACTATTCGATAAATATTTTTTGAATTGGAAAATGCCAGATCAAAACTCAACTCTCGTTTAATAATTAAAAAAATGATAATGCAGGTGGTGATTCCTAATGCAAGGCCAGCCACGTTAATGAATGTGTAGCTCTTGTTGCGCAACAGATTTCGAAACGCAATCGTAAAATAGTTTTTAAGCATCTCAAAGAATTTAACTACGCTTGAAGTCAAGTATGATGCCAATGGGAAAACACAGTTTTCTAGCTAAATAGAATGATTGTTAGATTCCAGCTCGTTCGATTACGTGCGGAATTGTCCGAAGTCGGACGATTAGAGTGACCCATAATTGTATCGAACGATCAGGATCATTACCTTTGAGACATGCTTCAACAGGTATTAATAGTGTTGCTTTTTCTAGGAGCTGCTTTTTATATAGGCAGGCTAGCTTACCGATCTTTTCAAGCTAAAAATGCTTGTCAGTCGGGTTGTTCTAAATGCGGGGCTCTTGATCTTGAGAAGATTGAAAAGCAATTGCAGGAACTCCCACCGTCAAAGTAAAATTTTCAATATTGCTTCTTGCCAAGAAATTACGCTTTTTGCGTAACGCATTTTGCGCTATATACGCAACCAGAAAAGGCACTCACCCATGAGGCAGTGAACAGATGCATGCAGGATATCTTGTTGGAAAATGAAACACACTATTATAACTACCAACGCCTGCTTGCTGATCAACAATGGAATTTACTAAAGGCAATTGCTCAAGAGGAGTTTGTTTCTAAAATAAATCAACGAGAATTTCTCAACAAATACAAGCTAAGAGCTAGTACTGTTCAGCGTTCTATCAAAGCTCTGGAAGAAAGAGAAATGGTTATTTATGAAAACGATGCGTATCGTATTTATGATGTATTCCTCGGCCGTTGGCTAGCAATGAAGTTCTAAGCCCACACCTTTGTTCCCTCAGTGCAATTACGGCACATCTCAATCTCATCCCTTGATCGCAGGATAGTTTCGCGGAAAGAATTATAATTTTTACTGCACCAGATTTCTTTAAAAGATTGCTGAGTTAAATCTCCCATTACATAATGGGCATCTTTATCAAAACAGCATGGCACCACTTTACCATCCCAGGTAATCACGCAACTCTGCCACATCTTCCAGCAATGACTCAGCAATTCATTTTTAATTGAATAAGTTCCGTCATTTTCTTTTTGGTAGCGTGAATATTTATCAATGGTTGGGATTAAGTCCGACCCATTTTTGTAATCATAGATCTGCGCAGTTTTAAGGGCCACATGATCGACACCAATTTCTTTCGCGA
>Ga0209181_10002610_pt1 | contig 29215 bp, 23 predicted proteins | sample MAT05_FD_187208 | JGI IMG/M metagenome (GOLD analysis project Ga0209181, IMG submission 187208) | Freshwater microbial communities from Lake Fryxell liftoff mats and glacier meltwater in Antarctica - MAT-05 (SPAdes) (version 2) | ecosystem: Environmental > Aquatic > Freshwater > Ice > Liftoff...
CAAACCCTGGCTCCGCGAAGAACTCACCGCGACCGTTAAAAACGCGATCAACCGCTACGAGCTCATCGTCAAAAACGACCACCTCACCGCCGAGACCCAGCGCCTCAACGAACAGTTAAAAATCGCCAACAACGCCCTCAGCGAACAGGTCAAAAACCTCGAAACGCAAAAGCACGAGCTCGACCAAGCCAACCGCGAACTCGCCACCAGCTACGAACACTCACTCGACCTCTGCTGCCGCATCCTCACCACCTACGACCCCCTGCGCGGCGGCCAAACCAAGGCCATGGTGGAAATTGCCAAGAAAATGGCCGAGACCGAACACTTCTCCTACGAAGAACGCCACGTCCTGCGCGCCAGCGCCTGGCTCTGCGACCTCGGCCTGATCGGCGTCCCCCGCGTCCTCCTCCGTAATTTCCGCAACGCCCCCGAACGCCTCAGCGAACGCGAACTCAGCACGATCCAGAGCCACCCGATCTACAGCCAGACCCTCGCCTCCTTCGTCGACAGCGACCCCGCCGTTGGCGAAACCATCCGAGCCCACCACGAACGCTTCGACGGCCAAGGCTTCCCCGACGGACTCAAAAGCATGTCCATCCCCTGGACGGCCCGCTGCCTCGCCGTCGCCGTCTGGTTCATCGAATGCGGCCTCACCAAAGAACAGGCCATCGAATCCGTCGTCACCGAATCCGGCAAAGCCCTCGACCCCGAAGCCGTCCGCCTCTTCCTCAAAGTCACGCACCTGCTCCAGCTCCCGCGCCAGGTGAAGGAAATTCTCCTCGAAGAACTCCAGCCCGGCATGATCCTCGCCAACGGCCTCTACAGCCCACACGGCCTCCTCCTCGTCGGCGAAGGCCAAAGCCTCAGCCCTGCGATGATCATGAAGATCCAGAACCACAACTTGATCGATCCCATCAGCCAACGCATGCTGGTGTATTCCTAAAGCCCGCGTCTGACCGGTTCCGCTTTGTAGGCAGCGAGCTCGCTCGCGCCCGCCTCTGCGGAGGCCGCCCCCCCCAAGCGCGAAAAAAATTGCCCGCGCGTTGCCGCCACCGCGCACACACCTGCGCCGCGAACAATCCGCATCGTCACTCGCCCCGCGCATCGACGAACATTGCACGAATTTATGCGGGCTCACCTCAAGTTTATCCCAGCCGCGCCGAAAGCATAAACACAGGGTGTGATACCGATCACGCCGGACCATGCATCTCCTACCCTTCACCCAATTCGGCCCATTGCAGTTCTGCGATTGGGCCCCCTATTGAAACCATGGCTGGCGCACCTACCATCAGCAACATGGGGGCCATGTTCTCCCAACGAGTTATTATTGGCGTCGGCGACATGGCCGTTTCCAACAATAGCATCGTCACGCTCAGCACCTATGCTCTTGGCTCCTGTGTCGGCGTGATCGTCTACGACCCCATCGCCAAAGCCGGCGGCATCCTCCACCTGATGCTGCCCGACTCCACGATTTCCCTCGATAAAGCCATGAAGCAGCCAGCCATGTTTGCCGACACCGGCCTGCCGATGCTCTTCAAATCGCTCATCGGCGTGCGCGCCGACCGCTCCCGCATGCGCCTCTTCGTCGCCGGTGGGGCCAGCGTGCTCAACGGCGCCGACCCCTTTAAAATCGGCGAACGCAACAGCACCGCCGTCGACAAATACCTTCGGGCCAATGGCTATAAAGTAGTCGGCCAAGACCTCGGCGGAAACGTCAACCGCACCGTCCACCTCGAAATCGGCTCAGGCAAAGTGAACCTCAAGATGCCCGACCGCACCGAGAACTTCTCGCTAGGTTAAACCAGAGCCAACACCGCCCACAACCCGCGAGGGAAACGTGGGGACGATATTTTCTAAAAACCGCTTCAGGGCGTTTAATTTTCCCAGACCCGACCGAGCTGTCGCAATGAAAGCATGTGCAAATGGCATCGCCTTAAGTTCGGAGCTTCGCTCAACCTAGCCGCCTCTTATGGCACGCATGTCAGTCAGGCAGATGTGGGCAGCGAAAATCGCAGGCAAACTCGCGCCCGCTTCCGCGTCTCCCGCCATCGCCACGCTGAGCCGTCCGCCGTTCGCCGGACAGGTGCTCGGCATCGACCCAAGTTTGCGCGGCACAGGTCTCGCCTTGGTCGAATTCGCCGCAGGCCGCCAGCCAATCCTGCTACGCTGCCAAACCGTGCGCGTGCTGCCGAAACACCCCATGCCGGTCGCGCTCGCGGAAATCCACCGCGCGATCACCGCGTTTCTCGCCGACTTCGACGTACGGCACGTGGCGCTAGAACAAACAATCTACGTACAAAACTTCCAAACCGCGCAGATTTTAGGTGCGGCGCGTGGTGCGGCCATCACGGCGGCGGCGTTGCGCGAGAAACCGATTTTTGAGTACGCACCGCTCCGCGTGAAACAGGCGGTCGTCGGCGCGGGCCGCGCCAGCAAAGAGCAAATGGCACGCACCGTGATGGGGATTCTCGGCCACGGCCGCACGCTCGCGTCCGACGAGGCCGACGCCGCCGGCGTGGCGCTCTGCCACGCCTTCACCTGGCGCGGCGAATAAAAAACCAGAGCGCGTCAACCTGATGTATAACCGTTCATCTGGTTATATTCTGTGAAACAGAAGGTTCACGCAAAGACGCCAAGCCGCAAAGCAAGGAACTACTGATCCTCGCTATTATCCGCTCATTCAAATTCTTCAGGAAACAGGTCGATTCACCTGCGGGGTAAAAACGATTTTCGTTAGGTCTTCGTATAACTTCCGTCATGAGCGTCAATGAGCGTTCATTAGCGGTTAAGTAATTCCGGAATTTAGGTTTAGTATGACTGCATACGAGTATACTGCATCTCCGTATTTTTCGTATTAGCCACAGAGCCAAGCCGGAGCCCAGACACAGAGTCCACAGAGGAAAAGCAGAACGGATTTCATACCTCGGTGTTCTCTGTGTCAGAGCTCTGTGTTTTCTGTGACAAAAAATCATCGAGGGGACGGCTAAGGCGTCCCGAAGCTTCTCGTGTTACGGCATACTAGTGGCCGACGAGACGTCGGGCCGCGCCAAGGCGCACCATGACAGCTCGCCCCGCCCAACACACAAAGAAGTCAGCACGACGACGCGAACTTCAAGGGCCACACTCAGTACCCCACATTCAGGCTGCCGCCGTAAAGGAAACTGTCGTTGGCGCGGCCAGTCGTGCTCATAAAATAGCGCACACTGCCAACCAGTGCGGCACGTCGTCCCAGCCAGAGCCGCACACCCGCTTCAGGATAACACGCCGCGATGTAGGTATACGGTCCGCGCGTGTCTTCGCCGTTGAAAGTGATGGACGGGTTTCGGTTATCACGCACCTCCGAGTCCTTGTCGTAACCGCGTCCAATCGCCACGCTCAAACCGACAAAGGGCGACACCACGAACGGCACGTTCAGCCTCACGCCGGCGTAGAGCGCGCCGTAGAGGCCGTCCTTTTTATTCACGCCCAGCGCCGCCACTCCGAAACGCGAGGAGACGACTTCGTTTTCCCATATCTCGCCGCCCGCACCGACATTGAAATCATGCGTGCGGTGGTTGGCCATGAACTCCACCTCACCCAACTCCCGGTCGGCATACGTTTCGCCTGCTGCGACGCGCCCGGCCAGCAGGAAAAGAGCGAACGTAAGCAGGCGGAGGAAGCTTTTCATTTACTAAAAATGCGCGCCATCACGGACACCAACTCAGCCCTACAAAATTTGAACAAAAGCAAACAAAGAGAACAAAGATACGCGCATCACCTGCGACGCCCATCGGCCCCTTCGTTATCTTTAGTGAAACCAGTTTGGAAATCCGGTGGCCGCGAAAACGCATCACTTCTTCTTCCAGTTGCCACTTTCATCCTGCACCCAGACGCCGGGGGCGGACTGCTGGACAATCATGGCCGCGCGGGCCTTACCAACTTGCGCAACGGAGGAACCAGTCTTCTGCGCCAAAGCGGCGTAGACTTCTTCGCGATCCTTGTTCTCGGCCGCTGCGACCGAACCAGCATCAGCCCCGCTTCCACGGACTTCGAGCAGACCGCGGTTATTTTCACCGAACGTGCCCTGAGTCTTCAGGGCGTCGATCTGCGGCAGCCGCTGCTCCATCCGCGCTTTCACCGCGCCAAGATCCGCAGCCAAAACCAGCGAACCAAAACCAAGAGCCAACACCAACACGACACTGCGCAGAAATTTCGTTTTCATGGGGACAAAGATCAGGGTTTAGCGGGAGTGACGGTTTTGGTTTGGGTGGCGGATTTCTGGTCGAGGTCGCCAAAAAAATCGTCGAGAGCTTTATCGACTTTCACGTTCACATCAACGGTGACGTGGGCCTCGACCGGATCCAGTTTGACGTGGATACAACCAGCGAGAACAGCAGTGCATCCGAGAAGAATGAGGCGGCGGCGCATAGCGGAAAGTTTCCCGAGAGAACGCGCAGTGGCAACAGCGTTTCCTACCGCACGCCAAAGGAAAAGCCCTGCTCAAGCCCCAGTTTTGTCACAGCGGCCAGCGGGCCCGACACGTTCACGTCGAAGGCGACTTTTTTGACCACGCCTCCCGTTTTGAAAGGCGCGGCGACCAGTTGCACCGTCGCGGTGTGGCCCTGTTTGTCGCCTTCCGGAGTCAGGCGCACCATCAGCGTGGTCACACGCAGGTCAGTCTTGCCGAGCTCGATGTCCTGCATGTCGGAATAAGCCGGATTCTCCGCGCGCAACCACCGCGCCACCGGTCCGAGCCAGGCCGGGGCAAAATCAAAATGCTGCGGCACGCGCGAGGTCAACAGGCCCACCGACGGCGTCAACCGCACGACGGCGGGTTCGTCATTACGAAACTCCAGGTGGCCAATACCCAGCCGAAAACCGGCCGCCTTATTCCAAGTCATACGCACTTCGCCATCAATGCGCCCGCTCGCCTTGGCCAGCCCCGCGGCAGGCACAAGGACAACGATGTCCTGCAGCCCCACGCGGGTGATCTTCACATTGGCCGACACAGACGGCGGCTGAAGCGGGAGCTCACACGGATCAACCATCGCATCGCCGCCGGCGATTTCCACTCGCGCCGTCTCGACCGCAATCGCGCGCCGCTCATTCAGCCGGCCGAGAAAATACATATTCCGCGCGCCAAAACGCGTCGTCGTAATCGTGCCAATCGTCAGCTGAAACGCATTCGCGCTGACCACCCGCGCGCCGCCTTCATCGAGCGCAAACTCCCCGTTGAACGCGATGCCCTCCAGCGTCCAGCCCTGCGCCGGATGCGTGAGCGAACCACCGCGCCACTCGACTTTGATTCGTCCGGCGGGTTGGCCTTGGCGAATCGTTCCCCCACCGCTGACAAGGACCGCACCCTGCGCCACGACCCCGGCAAGCGCGGGAGCAAGCTTGGGCGCGACTGCCGCCAGCCAGGTCGCGGGGTCAACCTGAGCATCCTCGATCCGCCACGAACCATCGCCTGTCAGGAAATTTATTTGCACAGCGGCGCGCAGCTGCAAGCCGGTACCTTCGAGGGCCGCGATGACTTCCTGGCCGCCGCCAGCCACCGGGGCGAAGGTCATTTTCCACGGCAGCGTAAAGTCCGGAGGCGTCGCAAAAAGCTTCACCTCGCCAGACACGGCACCCGAGAGAGACGACGCGGATTCCACGGCCGACACGCGGATAACCGCCGCAAAAAGACCAAAGAGGAAAGAGACGATGCGCCAACGCACATCCTTTTCTGACACCACGCAGCTGACGCCGCAAGCTGCCGCTCGCCGACGCAGAAAACTTTATCAGTTTCAGCCACAGAATAACGCCGATGAACGCAGCTCAAAAAGTGCTGCGTTCATCGGCATGAAAAGTCGACTCGAGCGTTTTGCGTAGGCTGCGAGCTTGCTCGCGCTTGGTCCGAAGCGCGCCCGCGAGCGGGCGCGCCTACACGGCCAGTTTAATTTAAAACGCCCTCGTTTTCTCCGCTGCTCAGATCCGAACGGCTGGGAGGCTCCAGATTTGCTCGGCGTATTCGCGGATGGTGCGGTCACTAGAAAACTTGCCCATGCGGGCGGTATTCAGGATCGCCATACGGGCCCATGCCGACTGATCGCGGTAGGCGACGTCGACGCGCGCCTGGCATTCGACGTAGCTGCGGAAGTCAGCGAGCACCATGAACGGGTCGCCACCGCCAAGCAGGCTCTGGTGAACCAGACTGAAGGCGTTGTGCTCGTGCGGCGTGAAGTAGTTCGAGCCGAGCCAGTCGATGATCGCACGGAGCTCTTCGTCGTTATTGTAATAATCCCACGGGTTGTAGCCGCTGCTGCGCAGGGCTTCGACTCCATCCACTTCCATGCCGAAGATGAAGATATTGTCGTCGCCGACCTCTTCCTTGATTTCGACATTGGCGCCGTCGAGGGTGCCGATGGTGAGCGAGCCGTTGAGCGCGAGCTTCATGTTGCCCGTGCCGGAGGCTTCCTTGCCTGCGGTGGAAATCTGCTCGGAGAGATCAGAGGCGGGGATGATTTTTTCGGCGAGCGATACGCGGTAGTTCGGCAGGAAGGCGACCTTGAGTTTGCCATGGATGCGGGCGTCGCCGTTGATGCAGGCACCGATGACGTTGATCGCGCGGATGATGTTTTTTGCGAGGTCGTAGCCGGGGGCGGCCTTGGCGGCGAAGACGAACACGCGCGGCACGATATCGAGGTCAGGGTTCTGCAACAGGCGACGGTAGAGCGCGAGAACGTGCAGCAGGTTTAGGTGCTGGCGCTTGTACTCGTGGAGTCGTTTGATCTGCACGTCAAAGAGCGCGTCGGGCGAGACCTCAATGCCGCACTCGGCCTTGATGACCGCGGCGAGGTCGACCTTGTTAGCGCGTTTGACGGCCATGAATTTCTTCTGAAAGACCGGATCGCTCGCGTGTTTTTCGAGGGCGCGCAGGCGGTCAAGATCACCGACCCACGCGGTATCGCCAAGCGTCTCAAGAAGGAGCGCGGAGAGCCGCGGATTACAGGCGAGCAGCCAGCGGCGCGGCGTAATGCCATTGGTCTTGTTCTGGAATTTACCCGGATAAAGCGCGTCGAATTCGGGGAAGAGATTTTTCTTCAACAACTCGGTGTGGAGGGCAGCGACGCCATTGACGGCGTGTGAGCCGGCGACGGAGAGGTTGGCCATGCGCACGAATTTTTCACCGTGTTCGTCGATGAGCGAACAGGCGCTTTTCTTACTATCGTCGCCCGGCCACTTGAGCTCAACCACCTGCATGAGGCGGCTGTTGATGTCGTAAATAATCTGGAGGTGGCGCGGCAGCACGCGACCGAAGAGCGGCACGCCCCAGCGCTCGAGCGCCTCGGGAAGCAGCGTGTGATTGGTGTAGCCGAAGGTTTTGGTGACAATGCCCCAGGCGCGATCCCAAGTCATGTTTTCCTCGTCGAGGAGGATGCGCATGAGCTCGGGCACGGCGACGGCGGGATGCGTGTCGTTGAGCTGCACTGCCACCTTGTCGGAGAAGTTGTCCCAGCTGTTGCCAACGCCCTGATGGCGGAGGTGGCGGCGGATGATGTCGCGCAGCGAACAGGCGACAAAGAAGTACTGCTGCACGAGGCGCAGCTCCTTGCCGTTTTCGGTTTTGTCGTTCGGATAAAGGACCTTTGAGATGGTTTCGCCTAACGCTTTTTCACGGACGGCCTCGACGTAGCCGCCGGAGTTGAAGACGGCGAGATCGAATTCCTCCGTCGAGCGCGAACGCCAGAGGCGGAGGAGGTTCACGGTCTTCGTGTCGTAGCCAGCGATCGGGATGTCGTAGGGCACGCCAAGGATGGTGCGGGCGTTGACCCAGCGCGGGCGGTAGTTGCCGCGGTCATCGAAGACGTTTTCCACCTGACCGTAGATCTGAACCTGCTGCACGTACTCGGGGCGCATGACTTCCCATGGTGTGCCGAAGAGCATCCAGCTGTCGGGGTGCTCGATCTGGTTGCCATTGACGAATTCCTGTTTGAAGAGGCCAAACTCGTAGTGGATGCCGTATCCAATCGCTGGATAATCGAGCGTGGCCAGGGAGTCGAGGAAGCACGCGGCGAGACGGCCGAGACCGCCGTTGCCGAGGCCCATGTCGACCTCCTGCCCGCGGACGTCTTCGTAGTTCACGCCGAGTTCCTTGAGCGCGGTCGCGGCGCATTCGACGAGGCCAGTGTTGTAGAGGTTATTCTCCATCAAGCGGCCCATGAGGTACTCGAGCGAAAGATAATAGAGGCGGCGGACGTTTTGATCGTTGTGCACGCCCTGGGTGACGATGAGGCGGGCGAGGATGTGTTCGCGCACGGCCAGCGCGGTGGAGATCCACCAGTCGCGCGGACCCGCCGTGTGGGTGTCGCGGGCAAGGGTGTAGGTGAGATGACGCAGGATGGACTGCTTAAGCGTCACGTTGTCCGCGCCGAGGGAAATAGCCCCCGCTGCGCCGGAGGGAGCTGAAGAACGCACAGGACTTTTCTTGGATTTTGAGTGAGCAGGCATGTGGTGTATAAGGAGACGAAGAGAAACCAGAAAGTGTGCCAAGGACGATGAGATAAATCAGGACATTTACCCGATAAATCTTAACGACAAAGTTACTTCCGCCTTCGGCACGTTCGGCTATTTCTGAAACCGGCGCGTCAATTCTCCGTGACTAAGCTCGATCTGCGTCGGCCGCCCCGACGGACTGCTGAGCGGCGTGCGGCAGGCAAACAACTGCGTCAACACCCCATGAAGCTCCGTCTCGCTGGCCGTCTCCGGCAGTCGAATGGCCTTCGCCACCGCCAACCGCGCCAACTCATCGCGAGCAAGATCGACCGCTTTCCCCTGCAACCGCCCCTCGCGCAACGCGCCGAGCAAGTCCCTCATGAAAGGTTCGGCATCGGCCGGCTCCATCCAGAGCGGCACGCCCTCGATGCGGAAAAAATTCCGCCCGAACTCGACGATCTCGAAACCGTGGACATTGAAAAATGCCAGCTGATCGAGCAGCAACGCCGTCGCGATCGGATCGAGCTCCAACGGCACCGGCAACAGCAACCGCTGACTCGGTACCGCGCCGCCGCGAAACTGCGCCTGCAACCGCTCAAACCAAATCCGTTCATGCGCCGCCCGCCGGTCGAGCAACACCAGCCCCGCCGGTGTCTCGAACAGCGCATACGCCCCGTGCGCCAACCCCAGAAAACGCCAAGCATGCAACGTCGCCGAAGCGAAGGACGGAGCTTGGGACAAGGCTGAGGGTTGAACTAAGTTGGCAGAAGTTTGCAGCGCAAAAACCACCGGTGCCGGTGACGACAACGGCACTGAAATCGGAGGCGGAGGCGTGTACGAAACATTCGCCACCGTCCGGCTCGGCACCGCGACACTGGGCGGCTGCGACCCAACCGGCGCAGGCGCGCTCGCCCCCGAAATACGTCCGCGCGCGTCGATCACCGGCGAAGCCATTCCAGCGCAAACGCCACCGGCGAGACCCGCCGACGGCGCGGCGGCCGAACCGAACTCACGCAGACGCCCAAGCACCGTACGAATCACAAACGACCGCACCGACGTTTCGCTGCGGAAACGCACTTCGCGTTTCGCCGGATGCACGTTCACATCCACCGCCGCCGGATCGATGTCGAAAAACACAAACGCCACCGGATATCGGCCCTTTGGCAACGACTCGTGGAAACTCTCGATCAGTGCGTAGTTCAGCGTGCGGCTGTCCACTGGACGCTGGTTCACGAAACAAATCATTTCATGGCGCGTCGAGCGGCCGACGCCCGGGGCGCCCACGAGTCCGCGCAACTTCATACCCGGCTCCTCCGCCTCCAGCGCGAGCAAGCCCTCCGCCACCTGGCGGCCAAAAATCCCCGCGATGCGCTCCTCCAGCGTGACACACGGCGGCGATTTAAAAATCATCCGTCCGTCTTCAATTAACGAAAACGCCACCTGCGGAAACGCCAGCGCGTAGAGCCGCACGCCGTGGATGATGTGCGCCGCCTCCGTCGTGTCGCTCTTCAAAAATTTCCGTCGCGCCGGCACCGAGTTAAACAAATGCGCGACCTCCATGCGCGTCCCCGCCGGGCGTCCGCAATCGCGCACATGCACCATCCGTCCGCCATTGATCACGATCTCCGTGCCCGCGTCGGACGACGACTCGCGTGTCTGTAGGGTGAAATGCGATACACTCGCGATCGAGGGCAGCGCCTCGCCGCGAAACCCGAAACTCGCCAGCCGGTTCAGGTCGTCGGCCTCCGTGATCTTGCTCGTGGCGTGGCGTTCCAGCGCCAGCAACGCGTCGTCGCGCGACATGCCGCCGCCATTGTCCTCGATCCGCATGTACGAGCGGCCGCCGTGATTAAACTCGACCTCGATGCGCGTCGCTCCGGCATCGAGCGCATTTTCCAAGAGCTCCTTCACCACGGCCGCCGGGCGCTCGATCACCTCGCCCGCGGCGATCTGGTTGGCCACTCGATCAGAGAGAATACGAACTTTGCCCATGGCTACGGTTTATGGTCGCCCTCGCTCGAGGAGCGGGTGCGGTCAAAGGCCTGCAGGTCGATTAGACTGATCAACGCTGTCACCGCGCGAAACGGCCGCAGCAGGGCGTTGCCGATCATGAGCGGTTCGACCTTGAGCGTTCTATCTTCCGGCAGACGAGCGCAGAGGACCGCGAGCACGACGGTGCTCAGTAGGACGAAGAGGAAAAAAACTTGAAACGCCACGCGGTTGACCGCCGGGCCGCCGACCACGTCGTCCGACTTGATCGCCCAGCCCCACGCGATCGCCGCGCAGCCGCCCATGAAGGACACCACCGCGCTGTGCAGCGTCACCATGAGCGGACGCTCCGCTACGGGCACGACTTTTGGCAGGTAGTTGAGATTGGCCACCGTCCAGCACGTCGCGCCCAAGCCAAGCAGGAAATAGGCGAAATAAATACCCGTCACACCGCCGAAACCCGTGCGCAAAAACAACAGCCATAACAAAGCCACCACCACATAAAGCCCATACCCGGCCAGCATGAACGTCTTCGCGCCCGTGCCGTCGATGCTCCGCCGAATCAACGCCGCCGCCGTGATCACGCCGAAGAAGCGCAACACCTCGAAGAGCATGATCTGCCCGGCGGGCAGATGCGCGCCCACTTTCAGAAAATACGCCGAGAACGGCGGGATCGGCGTCGAGATGAGAAAAAACCACACCGACAACCAGAGGTAACGGCGGAAGGTCGAAGGCTTAAAGAGGTGCCGCGGCGTGTCGCGCACCACCGTGCGCAGGCTGATCGCCTCTGGATGCGGTGCGTCAGGCAGTTTTTTCAACGCGAAATAACTCAGCGTGGAGCCCGTCAGCGCGATCACGTACTGCACGAGCAGCGCGATGTAGATCGGCAGTCCGGCAAAGAGCGCCGCGCAGGCCAGCAGCGTCGTCGTGCCCGCGATGGCCGAGGCAAACTGATCGTTGGCAAAGTAGCGTCCGCGCGCACCCGGCGGCAGGATCGAGTACAGCCACGGCGTCATTGAAGCCGAACCTACCGCCCGACACAGGCAAAACATAAACACGCCCCAGATCAGCGCCGTCACCATCCAGCCCTGCACGCCCCCGCCGAGGCAGAGCACGGCAAGCAGCATCGGCACCGCGAGAAAAATACTGCGCGTGCCCCACCCGCCCAACATGACGCGCTTGTAGCCGTAGCGCGGCAGCAGCGCCGTCGACACGACCTGCACCGGCGAGAGCAGAAAAACAAAACCATAGGCCAGCCCGACCTGCGCCGACGTCGCCCCGAGCCGCTCGGCGAAGAGCACCATCGGCGTGCCGATGCCGATCTGCCAAGTCAGCGCGTTGAAAAAACCGAACACCAGCCCAGACCTAAACGGCGCGAGTTCGGGATCGGTTTTTTTCGAGGGGAAAATGCGGGAGAGCACGGAAATCAGGCGCGACGGCAGGCGTCAGCCAGCCGAGAGCGCGGCCTAAACGATGGCGTTGTGCGAAATGAACACAGTGACGGCGGCGGCGTATCCACTCAGGCCCCGAGGAGTTTTTTCCAGCGGGCGAATTGTTTTTTCGTCTGCACCTTGCCGGGCATGCCGGTGCCGGTGCGACGGGCCATCGCGCGGTCGAGGTCGAACACGTCCACCCAATCTTTACCGAAGGCGGCGTGGACGGATTTCACTTCCTCGTAGGGCAGTTCGTTAAGTTTGACCGAAAGTTTTTCGGCGATCTTCACGACAGCGCCGACGGCATGGTGCGCCTCGCGAAACGGCACATCCTTGCTCACGAGGTAGTCGGCAAGATCGGTCGCCAGCAGCGCCGGATCGCTCACGGCCTCGCGGCAACGCGCGCGATTCACGGTCAGTCCGGCGATGGTCCCGGCAAGCACGTCAGCGCAGAGCGCGGATTGTTCGAAGCTGTCGAAAACCGGCGGCTTGTCCTCTTGCAGATCGCGATTGTAGGTGAGCGGCAGGCCCTTCGCGAGCGTGAGCAGCGTGTGGAGATTGCCCTGGAGACGGGCGGATTTGCCGCGCAACAGTTCGCAGGAATCGGGATTCTTTTTCTGCGGCATCAAACTCGAACCGGTGCAAAACGCGTCGGGCAATTCGACAAATTTAAACTCCGCGCTCATCCACAAAATCAGATCCTCGGCGATGCGCGAGAGGTGCACGCCGAAGAGCGCGCAGGCGTGGGCAAACTCGATGAACGTGTCGCGGTCGGCCACGGCGTCCATGGAGTTTTGCGTCACTTGCGGGCGGCCCTTCGCGTCGACGAAGCCGAGCAGCGTCGCGGTGTATTCGCGGTCGATCGGCAGCGTCGTGCCCGCGATCGCGCCGGAACCGAGCGGACACCAGTTAGCGTGCGCGGCGACGTCGGCGAAGCGCGCGCGGTCGCGCTCTAACATTTCGAGATAGGCAAAAAGATGGTGTGCGAGATAGACCGGCTGGGCGCGTTGCAGGTGCGTGTAGCCGGGCACGAGCACGTCGGCGTTGGTCGTGGCGATGGCGAGGATAGCGCGCTGAGCGGCGGCGATTTTTTCACCGACGACATGGCAGGCGTGCTTGAAAAACAGGCGCATGTCGGTGGCGACTTGATCGTTTCGGCTGCGCGCCGTGTGCAGGCGAGCCGCGGCGGGCACGCGCTGGGTCAACGCCTGCTCGATGTTCATATGCACATCCTCGAACTTTGTTTCCCACACGAAGGTGCCCGCCTCGATCTCGGCGAGGATCGCGTCGAGCCCGGCATGAATGGCGTTGCGCTCCTTGGCCGTGATGAGGCCGACGTGCGCGAGCATGGCGGCGTGGGCCTTGCTGCCCTGAATATCGAAGGGCGCGAGGCGCTGGTCAAAGGATACGGACTCGCTGAACGCGAGCATCAGGTCGGCGGGACCGGCGGAAAAACGTCCGCCCCAAGTCGCTTGTGAGGGTTTGGCCATGATGGGTAAATGATGCGTCCAGACGCGGCGGGGCAACGCGAAAGCGTTAACATCCTCGCAAGGTCAACGCACGCCCATGACGCCGATTTTCTGGCTGGCAGGCAACCGAGGCCTGCGCACAGTGGGCGAATGCGTGTGCGACCATTGCTCTGTTTACTCTGGCTGGCCCTGTTGATCGGTCCGGCAATGACCATGCGCGCCGCCACCGCCTTCGACCGCATCACCGTCGAAACCTCCTCGACCTCAATCTACATCGGCAACGTCACGCTGCACGTCGACCCGCTCGTCCGGCAAAACGGAGTTTACACCGGCGGCTACCGGGCGCGCGTCATTCCCTTCTTTTTCATGAGCGAGCACGGCACCTTCCGCATGACCGTATCGGACGATGAACTCGCCCGCGTCGCACGCGGTGAGACCGTGGAATTCACCGGCACCGCCGAAAATAGCGGACGCGAAGCACGCAAGATCACTGGCCGCGCCAGCCCCGACGACGCTGTTCGCGGCAAAATCAAAGTCCGCATCTTCGTGACCGAAAAGATTCAGCTGATCTTCAACACCACTTACCACTTCGAGGACTGACGCGAGCCGACCGCCCTTTCTGGCAAGCAGCGGTGCAGCCGCCACCTCACAGCGCAGCAAGCAGTTTGCGCAGGGTTTCGTCGACGAGCTTGGGGTTGGCTTTGCCCTTCGCGGCTTTCATCACCGGGCCTTTGAAGGCGTTAATCGCACTGTCCTTGCCGCTCTTGAATTCGGCCAGGGCTTTCGCGTTGGCGGCGATGGAATCACGGCACCATTGCTCCAGTTCGCCCGCGTCGGTCGGCGTGGCTTTGAGGCCGCGGCGATCCGCGATGGCATCGGGCTGGTCGCCGGTGGCAAACATCTCAACAAAGATTTCCTTCGCAGCGGTGTTTAGCACCGTGCCGGCGTCGATCAGGTTCACCAGCGCGGCGATGTGCGCGGGCTTCACCATGGAATCAGCGAGAGCGAGCTTGGCTTGGCTGAGCTCACGCAGCAGATCGTTGACGATCCAGTTGCCAGAGGCCTGAGCCTTGCCGAGGCCGGCGAGGATGGCGGCTTCCTCGAAAAAATTGCTCAGCGCGAGATCCGGCACGAGCACCGCGGTGATTGTGTACGGGACGTGGTATTGCTCGAAGAAACGACGCTGCTTGTCGAAGGGCAGCTCGGGACACTCGGCTTGCAGGCGCGCCTTCCATGCCGAATCAACCTTTACCGGCATCAAATCGGGGTCGGGGAAATAGCGGTAGTCGTGGGCCATTTCCTTGGTGCGAAGCGATTGCGAGGCGCCGGTCTGGCCGTCGTAGTCGCGCGTCTCCTGCACGAGTTTGCCGCCGCTTTCGACCACCGCGATCTGGCGGGCAATCTCGTGGGCGATGCCGTCGCGGACAAACGAAATGGAATTGAGGTTTTTTAATTCAACCTTCGTGCCAAGCCTGGTCTCACCGACAAGACGGATGGAGATATTGGCATCGCAACGCAGCTGGCCTTTTTCCATGTCGCAGTCGGAAATGCCGCCATAAATCATACTCTGGCGCAGCGAGGTCAGGTAGGCGAACGCCTCCTCGGCGGTGTGCATCGCCGGATCGGATACAATCTCCATGAGCGGCGTGCCAGCACGGTTGTAATCGACAAGCGATTCCTGCGCGCCGTGATTGAGTTTGCCGACGTCTTCTTCGAGATGGATGCGGGTGAGCGGGATTTTTTTGTGCTCGCCCATCACGTTGCGAGCAGAGCCGGGGAGTTCGATTTCAACCTGACCGCCGATACAGATCGGCTGGTCGTATTGAGAGATCTGATAATTCTTCGGCGAGTCGGGATAGAAATAGTTTTTGCGGTCCCATTTGCAGACGGGCGCGATCTCACAGCCGAGCATGAGCCCAGCCTTGATGATGGCGTCGAGCGCGGCCTTGTTCATGACGGGCAGCACGCCGGGGAGCGCGAGCACGACGGGATCGGTCAGCGTGTTCTCCTCGTGGCCATAACCGGCGGCGACGCGGGTGAACATCTTCGACCGCGTCTTGACCTGAATGTGAACTTCAAGACCGATGACAGCTTCGTATTTCATGAAAGGAGAGGAAGAGAGTGATGGATTGGCCACAGAGAACACAGAGCTCGGACACAGAGGTCACAGAGCCAGGCGGCTTAGGCCGTGTTTAGCGAGCAAGGTGGTGCGAAAATTGAAAAGGAGCCCAATACGACAACCGGAAAAACGGAGATAGGTGAGCACCTGTGCCTCATGAACATCAAGCAAAGCATCTACGGCCTTCAACTCGACGACCACGTTGCCATCTACAAGAAAATCGAGCCGGTAGGCATCCTCGATCAAAAGGTCTTTGTAACGCACCGAGCAGAGCTTTTGCTCTTCAAACTGAATCCCCCGGAGTTTCAGTTCATGGGCCAACGCACGCTGATAGGCCGACTCCAACAGACCCGGACCAAGCTCGCGATGAACCTCAATCGCCGCACCAATGATCTGCTCGGTGAGTTGATTGATCTCTGGGGTCATTGGTTTGTCCTCTGTGCACTCCGTGTCAGCGCTCAGTGTACTCAGTGGCGAAAATCAGAGAAACGGAGTTCTCGAAGCCCAGTCGTGAGCTTTTTCGTAGCTGTTGGCGATGGCGAAGAGCTCGGCTTCCTTGAAGGGCTGGCCAATAATCTGCAACCCGATCGGCAAACCCGTCTTCGAAAATCCACACGGGATGCTGATGCCGGGTAGCCCCGCGAGATTTACCCCAATCGTATAGATATCGCTCAGGTACATCGCGAGCGGGTTGGACGCTTTTTCGCCCCGCTTGAACGCGGGCGTCGGCGAGGTCGGCGTGAGGATCGCGTCGACATCGCGATAGGCGTTGAGAAAATCCTGGCGAATCAACGTGCGGACTTTTTGCGCGCGCAGGTAGTACGCGTCGTAGTATCCACTCGAGAGCACATAGGTGCCGAGGATGATACGGCGCTTCACCTCCGGGCCAAAGCCTTCGGCGCGCGATTTGAAATAGAGATCGACGATGTCCTTCGCGTCCTTCGAGCGGTGGCCGTAACGAATGCCATCGTAGCGCGCGAGATTCGACGAGCACTCCGCCGTCGCGATGATGTAGTAAACACCGACGCCGTACTCCGTGTGCGGCAGGGAAACATTCTTCACCTCGCAGCCGAGCTTCTCGTAATAATTGATCGCCTTCTCGACGGTCGCGGCGACTTCAGGATCGAGTCCTTCGCCGAAATATTCCTTCGGGATGCCGAGACGCCACGGGCCTTTGTGCTGCTTCAATTCGGCGCGGTAATCAGGAATCTCGGTCTTAAACGACGTCGAATCCAGCGGGTCGTGCCCCGCAATCGCGCCGAGCGTGATCGCCGCATCCTCGACGGAACGGCTGAACGGGCCGATCTGGTCGAGCGACGACGCGAACGCGATCAAGCCGAACCGTGAGACAAGGCCATAAGTCGGTTTGAAGCCGACGACGTTGCACAACGCCGCGGGTTGGCGGATCGAGCCGCCGGTGTCGGAGCCGAGCGAAACAATCGCCTCGCCCGCCGCCACCGCCGCCGCGCTACCGCCGGAACTGCCGCCGGGCACGCGTTCGAGATCGTAGGGATTGCAGGTGGTTTGGAAGGCGGAGTTCTCCGTGGAAGAACCCATCGCAAACTCGTCGAGGTTCAGCCGGCCCCAGCAAATTGCCCCGGCGTTTTTCAACTTCTGCGTGACCGTCGCGTCGTAGGGCGAAACAAAGTTCGCCAGCATCTTCGACGACGCGGTGAGCGGCTGACCGGCCACCGAAATCACGTCCTTCATGCCGACGGGAATGCCGTCGAGCGGCCCCCTCGCCTGCCCGGCGGCGCGGCGTTCGTCGGAAGCGCGGGCTTGGGCGAGCGCGTCGGCCTCGTCGAAGGAATTGAAGGCTTTGACCTTCGTATCCACGGCCTTGGTACGGGCGACCACGGCCTGCGTGAGCTCGACGGCGGAAATGGCTTTCGTCTCAAGCAACGAAGCCAGCTCAGTGACGGGTTTGTAGAAAAGTTCGGAGGACATTCGCTAAAAGTTTTTACAGCCAAGAAACAAAGAAGCTGCGCCTTGTTTCGGAGCTTTGCTTCTTAGTTTCTTCGCAGTTCAATTTTCACTCTACGACCTTGGGGACGGCGATCATGTTGTTGCGCTGGGCAGGGGCGTTTTGCAACGCGGCCTCGACCGACAGGCCCGGCTGCGCGACATCGTCGGCCCAGACATTATAAACCGGGAACGCGTGCGCCGTCGGCTCCACGCCGCTGACGTCGACTTTTTTCAACTGCTCGATGTACGAGAGGACATCGCCTAGCTGGGTGGCAAACTTCGCCTTTTCCTCGGGCGTCAGTGCGATGCGCGCGAGGTTGGCGATGTGGTCGATATTCAGATCGGTGGGGGCAGACATGGTAGAAAAAAGTTCGCTGTCGGTCGGCGTGAGACGTGGGAACGGGTTACTTTCTGATTTGATACGGCGTGGTTTTGGCGAGTTCGTCCTGAACCTTTTGGAACGCCACGTTGACCTCGTCATCCGTGAGCGTCCGCTCGGGCGAGCGAAACACGAGCGAGAAGGCGACACTCTTTTTGCCTTCAGGCAAACCAGCGCCTTGGTACACATCAAAGACCTCGATGGTTTCGAGGGCAAAGGCGTTGCCGGCAGCGGCGCGGGCGAGCTTCGCCAGCGTTTTCTGCACATCGGCGGCCTGAAGCGTCTGATCGACGACGAGCGCGAGATCGCGCAGCGCGGCCGGGAAAAGACTGAACGATTGGAAGCGGCGATGCGCACCCGCGGCGGCCAGCTTCTCCGGCAGAATCGCAAACGTGCCGCCGTAAACTTTGCCCTCGATGCCGAGGGATTTCAGCAGCGCCAGATTCACCAACCCGATGCAGGCGGTCCAACCCTGGGAAATCTCACCGGCGGTGGCGGACTGGCCTTCCTGCCAGCCCTGCGGCTCCGCGCTGGCGGGATGTAGGGGTTGGCGAGAAAGATCGATGCTGGCGGCGGCGGCGAGTATTTCAACGTGGCGCTTGGCCGCGTAGAAATCGGGCGCTTCGCGTTTGAGCCAACTGCGCTCGGCAGCGTTTTCAACCAGGACAAACGCGACCGACACGCACTCGTAGTTCGCGCCGTCGCGTTCGATGAAGACGCGGCCGGTCTCGAACAAACGCGAGGCAGCGACACCGCGCGATTGGTTGAGTTTGAGCGTTTCGAGCAACCCGGAAATCAGCGTCGGCCGCAGGTGCGATTGGTCTTCGACAAAGGGATTGGCGAGCGCGAGCTGGGCGGCGGCGTTTTCGGAGGCCCATGCCTGCACTTCGCGGCTGGCGCGAAGCGTGTAATTGACACATTCATTAAAACGCTGGCCCACGAGGTAATCGGCGACCTTGCGGTTGAAGAGCACGATCGGGTCGTCATCGCCGACCAAACCAGGCGACAGAATCACACTGGTCGGGATTTTTTCCGTGCCGTAAACGCGCAGGACTTCCTCGACGAGGTCGATCGGACGGTCGAGGTCATCGCGCCAGCTCGGAATAGAAACCGTCAAAGCCGGCCCGCGCTCAGGCGTGGGTTCTTCGCGAACGATGGTGAGCTCCAGCGCTTCGAAAGCGGCGCGGATGTCGGCCTCGGGGATTTCGAAACCCACTTTCTCATTAATGAAGCCCGGCGTAACGATGATCTCGCGTTCCCACGGAATATCGTGGCCGACGCACTGAGTTCTGCCCGCAACTTTGCCACCGGCGATGGCGAGGATGAGGTCGATGGCGCGGTGTGTGGCCTCTTCAAGCGAGTGTGGATCGACGCCGCGCTCGTAACGGTAAGACGAATCGGACGAAAGAACCAATTTGCGCGACGTCGAGCGGATCGACTGGCGCTTGAAGTACGCGCTTTCGAGCACGAGGTCGGTGGTGGTGTCGTCGACGCCTGAGTTCTCGCCGCCCATGATACCGGCGATTACGAGTGGTTTGGCCTCGTCGGCGATGACCAACATGTGCGTGGTGAGCACGCGTTCCTTGCCGTCGAGCGTGACGATCTTTTCGCCCTCGACGGCGCGGCGGACGATGATCTGCTGGCCGCCGATTTTCTTGGCATCAAACGCGTGGGTCGGCTGGCCGTATTCGAGCAGCACGTAGTTGCTGATATCGACAACGTTGTTGATCGGGCGCAGGCCGACCGCTTTCAAGTGCTCCTGCATCCAAGCCGGGCTCGGCCCTATCTTCACGCCGGTGATAACGGTCGCGGTGTAGAGCGGACAATCTTCGCCGGAATCGACATGGACCGACTTCAACAAATCGAGACGCGGCTCAGGATCAGCGGCGGCGGGAGTAAACTCCACCTCGGGATATTTCAGCTCAATTTTAAACCAGGCAGCGAGTTCACGCGCGATGCCGATATGGCTTAGGCAGTCAGGCCGGTTCGGCGTGATCTCGATATCGAACACAACGTCGCCGGAAGGCAACACGCTGTTGATCGGCGCGCCGAGCGCGGGGCGGTCGGAGAGAATGAGCAGGCCAGCGGATTCCTCGGAGAGCGTGAGCTCTTTCGCCGAACACATCATGCCGTCGGAAGATTCGCCGCGGACCTTGGCCTGTTTGATGACGAAATCGCCGGGCAGCACGGCACCGGGCAAGGCCACGGGCACGCGGTTGCCGACATCGCAGTTGGGCGCGCCGCAGACGATGGTTTTGACGCCGCCGGACGAACCAACGTCCACCGTGCAAACAGAGAGCTTGTCGGCGTTCGGGTGCTTGGCGCGGGTGAGGATTTCGCCGACAAAAATATTGTTCAACGCGGGCGCGCCGGTGCGGATGACCTGCTCGACCTCGAAGCCGAGGAAGGTGATCGCGCGGCAGATTTCGTCGACCGAGGCGTCGAGCTGAACGTAGGACCTGAGCCAGTTAAGGGAAATTTTCACGGAGAAAGGAATTTGAACTGCTAAGAAGAGAAGAACCGAAGAGCAGAGACTTTGCTTCCTTCGTTTCCTTCTGTTCAAAGGTTTTTAGGCGAATTGGCGGAGAAAACGGGCGTCGTTTTGGTAGAAGTAGCGGATGTCGTCGATGCCGTAGAGGAGCATGGCAAGACGTTCGAGGCCCATGCCGAAAGCATAGCCGCTCCAAACGGTGGAATCGTAGCCGACACCTTCAAACACACTAGGGTCGACCATGCCACAACCACCAATCTCGATCCATTCCTTGTTCACCTTGGGCAAGTGCCTGGCGGAGAGATCGACTTCGAAACTCGGCTCGGTGTAGCCGAAATAGTGCGGGCGGAAACGGGTCTTGGTGTCCTTGCCGAGCAGCGAGGCGAAGATGTAGTCGAGCAGCGCCTTCAGGTCGCGCACGGTCACGTTTTTGTCGACATAGAGACACTCGAGCTGGTGGAAATTCGCGGAGTGCGTGGCATCGGAGGTGTCGCGGCGGTACACGCGGCCCGGCGAAACGATGCGGATCGGCGGCTCGCCCTTGAGCAGGGTGCGGATCTGCACGGACGAAGTGTGCGTGCGCAGGAGGTATTTCTCGTGCGGATTTTTGCGCGAGACATTGCCGAACTGAGTGGAATCGGGAAAGTAAAACGTGTCTTGGGCGTCGCGCGCGGGGTGGTCGGCCGGGGTGTTGAGCGCGTCGAAGCAGTAATACTCGGTCTCGACCTCGGGGCCCTCGACGACGGTGAAGCCGACCTTGCGGAGAATGCGGCACATCTCCTCGCGCACGAGAGTGAGCGGGTGATGCGTGCCGAGCTCAGGATCGGGCGACGGGAGTGACGGGTCGATGGCGGGCCCGAGCTGGGCCTGAAGTTCAGCGGCCTCGATCTGGCGGAGCGCGGCGTCGAGGAAAGTTTGTAACTGGCCCTTGGTTTCGTTGATCGCTTTGCCGACGGCCGGGCGCTGCTCCTTGGGCACGGCGCCCATCTGCTTCATGAGGGCGGTGAGTTCGCCGTTGGGGCCGACGTAACGCGCCTTGGCGGCTTCGAACTCAGGACGCGTCGTGAGCGTGGCGAGTTCAGCCTGGGCTTTGGCGAGAAGGGCGGTGAGTTGTTCTTGCATGGGAATACGTGGACTGAATGAACAAAATTGACAGAATGCGATTAGCTTTCGGGAGAAGGACGAGGTTGACGAAACTTCTTTTTAAATTCGAGCCGGGCGACCCCAAAAATCGAGGAGCAGCCCGTCAGCGATGTGCGGATCAAGGCGTTTTGCAACGATGCCCAAAATTTCAATCATGTCGAAACCAAGCCACGGAGAGGGGACACAGAGACGGAAGGAGGCGGCACTGAGGCTCGCTGGTGGGCGGATGTGGTTCGGCAAGAAAAAAGGAGAAATCCAGAAAGGAACCGCAGATGGACGCGGATAAACGCGGATGAAAAGACATAAGGAGGGGTGCGCTTGCCTGGTTCTGCGTCCCTCTGTGGTTGCAACGGTGAAAGCATTTGGGGATTTTGGACACCCAAGGCATTTGGTTAATTCTGTCCGAAAAAAAGGACGGCACCTCGGTGAGAGGCCCGTCCTCGGGAGGGCGGAACATTACAAGTAACGTTCCGCGCCTTGGGAGCGAGCCGCGTGGCTCGCGTTTTTTAGAATTTAGGCCTTAGCGCTGGCCTTGGTCTTCAACGCGTCCTGGGCTTTCGCAATCAGAGCGGCGAAGGCAACCTCATCGCGAATCGCGATGTCCGATAGGACCTTGCGATCGAGGAGGATGTTGGCGGCCTTGAGACCTTCGATGAAGCGGCTGTACGTGATACCGGCGTTGCGGCAGGCTGCGTTCAGACGGATGATCCAGAGGGAACGACGGTCGCCCTTCTTCTTGCGGCGGGCCGCATAGGCGTACTGCCAGGCGTGTTGGACGGCTTCTTTCGCGTAGCGATAGAGCTTGGATTTATTCCCGAAATAGCCCTTGGCGTATTTCAGTACTTTTTTGCGACGCTTGCGCGACGCGGGGGAGTTTGTTGCACGAGGCATGTTGTTATATGTATTTTTGAGGCCGCCGGGTCGTCTCGTTAAGATTCACCCGGCTGGCGCAGTTATGGTTTTAAGCGCTCAGAGGCCGAATGGGAGGCAACGTTTGAGCGGCTTGGCATGGCCTTCGGCCACGAGCTTGTCTTTAGTAGCACGGCGTTTCTGCTTGGTGCTCTTAGCGGCAAGCAAGTGACGGAAGCCAGGCGTACGGCGGATCAGCTTGCCCGTACCGGACAATTTGAAGCGCTTGGCGACAGACTTTTTGGTCTTTTGCATGTGAAGAGCGGAAGAAAACAGTGGACGCGACCGCCCTTGGCAAGGGGAATTTTCCTGAGAGGCACAAACAGGTTGAACCAATCGCGCGAAAAACACTCTACAAAAATACGGCGTTGACAGCCCCGCGTGACTCTGGGATTCGATCCGGCTCCGCAAAATCTTTCCATCCAAATATTCCGTCGCATCACCTCCGCGAAGGATCACCGAAATACTTTTTAATACACACCCACCATGGCATACAGCGAAGTTCTGCTCATCAAGCCTGTCGAAGGTCTCGGCTCCGAAGGCGATCAAGTTAAAGTCCGCGCCGGCTACGCCCGCAACTATCTCCTCCCGCGTCAGATTGCCGCGCCGCTCACCACGGCCAATCGCAAGCAGGTCGAGGCGCTCAAAAAACGCCGCGGCGAACGTGAGGGCAAAGAACTCTCCGGAGCACTGGAACTCGGCAAGCGGATCGAGAAGGTCAGCATCGCATTCGCGGTGAAGACCGGTGAAGGTGGCAAGATGTTCGGTGCAATCACCGCCACCGACCTCCACGAGAAACTCGTGCAGGCCGGCGTCGAACTCGACAAGCGCAAGATTCACCTCCACACGCCCGTCAAGACCCTCGGCAAGCACGAGACAAACATCCGTCTCCATGCCGACGTCACGGTCGTGCTGAGCTTCGACGTGGTTTCTGAAAACCCGATCGAAACCGCACCCGTCGAAGCACCCAAAGGCGAAGTCACCGAGAAGAAAGCGATCCGCCGCCCGAAGTCGGAGAAGAGCGAATAAGCCTAAACCGCTTACGCCCGCCAAGTTATTTTCAAAGCCGCGCCAGAGAGGCGCGGCTTTTTTTATTTCGCGCCCCACCCGACCAGCACTTGGCCTCTGTGAACAACGCGTGGATATCTTTCAACAACCTCGGCTTGCGGCCCGACCGCTAGTTCAATCTGCTGACCTTTTGCCGTAATGTCCGACGAAGCGCCTTACACTCCCCGCCGCTCCCGCCAAAATGGTTCGAACGACGGACCTGCCGCCACCCTTGGCGGCCGCATGCCGCCGCACAGCATCGAGGCGGAGGAATACCTGCTCGCCTGCTGCTTGCTCGATGGCAACGACACCGTGGCGCGCTGCCTCGAAGGCAAAATCTCCGCCGCAGCTTTCTACGGCCCGTCCAACCGGCTCGTTTACGAAAAGCTGGTCGATCTCTATAATAAAGGCACGCCAATCGACCTCGCCGTGCTCGCCGAGGAGTTAAAAACCTCTAGACAACTCGACGAAATCGGCGGCTACGCCTACCTGACGCAAATCAGCGGACGCATCCCGACGACCGCACAGGCGGGATACTTCATCGAAAAGCTCCACGAACTCTACCTGCTGCGCGAGCTGATCAAAGTCGCGACGGGAGCCGTGGAAAATTGCTACAATTATGAAGGCGGGCTCCAGGAGTTCATCGACAAGGTCGAGCAGGATATTTTCCAAGTCACGCAGGACCGCATCTCCGACGCGGCGAAGCAGATGAAGGGGCCCACGCAGGACGCCATGGCCGTCATCACGAAAATGATGATGAAGAAGGGCGAGCTCACCGGCGTGGCCTCGGGCTTCAAAGACCTCGATCAACTCACCTTCGGTTTTCAGAAGGCGGAAATGATCGTGCTCGCGGCACGTCCCTCGATGGGCAAAACCTCGCTCGCGCTCAACATGGCCGAGGCCGCCGCCATGCCCAAGAAAGGCGCAGGCGTAAACACCCTCGTGTTCAGTTTGGAAATGAGCGCCTCACAACTCGCATTGCGTATGCTCTGCGCCCGGGCCCGCGTGAACATGAAGCTGCTGCGCGACGGCCTGCTCTCCAAGAACGGCGAGGAACAACAACGCCTGTTGCACACGGCCGACGAGTTTTCCAAGTGCTCCATCTACATCGATGACTCCAGCCATCTGACGATTATGGAGCTGCGCGCCAAGGCCCGCCGACTCCACGCCCGCCATCCGCTCGGCTTCATCGTAGTCGACTACCTCCAGCTCCTCAGCCCGACCGATCCCCGCGTGCCGCGCGAACAGCAGGTCGCAGAAATGTCGCGCGGACTGAAGTCGCTTGCCAAGGAACTTGAAGTGCCTGTGCTTGTATTAAGTCAGTTAAACCGCGCCGCCGAAAAAGAAAACCGCACGCCCAAACTCTCCGACCTTCGTGAATCAGGCTCAATCGAACAAGATGCCGACGTCGTTTTAATGCTCGCCCGCCCGAAAGACGCCGACGAAAAATTCCAAGTCGCAGCCGACTCCGCCGAGTTAATTGTTGCCAAGCAACGAAACGGCCCAGTAGGAGAACTGAAGCTCACCTTCCTAAGAGACATCACACGCTTTGAAAACTTCACCCCGTAACCCCTTCAAAGGGGTGACTTGTTTATTATTTTCAATTTTGCTCCTCGCCTCGGCGAGCCTGCAACTCCGCGCTCAAACTACGAGCCTAGAGGAGCCTACCGCACCGACCTACAAAGTCGGCACGATCACCGTCCACTTCGTCGGCGTCGCCAACGTCAGCGAGCAGATCGTACGCGCCAACATGCAAGTGCGCGAAGGCACCGATCTCAGCGACACGCTGATTGACCGTGACATCCGCGCCCTCTACCGGACCGGGCTTTTCGAGTTCATCGAAATCAAGCGTGAGACGCTGCCTAATCGCACCGTCAATCTCGCCGTCGAAGTCACGCCGAAGTACCGCGTGCTCACCCTCCGCTACGAGGGCAATCAAAAGATCAAAAGCCACCGCCTAGGCAAAGAGGTTAAAACCAAACCCAATGCTTCCCTTGATGAGCGCCAAGTGAAAGAAGACTCGGAAAAGCTGAAGGAATTTTATCAGAAGAAAGGTTATAACCAGATTTCGGTTAACTACTCCATCGAACGCGACCGCAACACCGGCTTCGGCACAGTGGTTTTCAAAATCAGCGAAGGAGACAGAGTTAAGATCGCCGACATCCGCTTCATCGGCAACGACCACATTAAAGCCCGCAAGTATTTAGGGCTCTTTAACGGTCCGCTGGTGAAGGAAATGGAAACCCGCCGCTGGTGGATCTTCTCTTGGGCCACCGGCTCCGGCCGCCTCAAGGACGACGAGTTTGAAGACGACTTGGATAAACTTCGCGATTACTACCGCGAACAAGGCTACCTAGACGTCGAGATCCCACAGGATAAAATCACCTACAACTACCCCACGACCAAGAAGCTCGTGATCACCATCCAGATCAACGAAGGCCGTCAGTACAAAGTGGGCGACGTCACCTTCACGGGCAATAAGCTCCACTCTTCACGCATGCTAAAGTGGATCGTGAAACAGAAGAACGGAGCCATCTTCACTCCCTCGAAGATCGATAAAGATGTAGAAGCGCTGGAAGACTATTACGGCAAGGACGGCTACCTAGAAACCCGCATCCATCCCAAGCGCAAACCGAACATGGAAACGGGTAATATCGACCTCGAATACGAGATCAACGAAAGCGAAAAATTTTACGTCGAATCCATCCACGTTGAAGGCAATGACAAGTCCAAGAGCCTCGTCATCATCCGTGAACTCGTTCTCGGTCCAGGCGAAGTCTTCGACACGGTGCGCATGAAAATCAGCAAGCAGCGCCTCGAAAACACACGTTTCTTCAGCGACCAAAATCTCACTCCGGAAATCACCAACATCCCCGGCCGCCGAAACCTAAAAGTCGCCGTCAAGGAAGACCGCACGGGCAATCTGTCCTTTGGTGCCGGCTACAGCTCGCTGGAAAAAGTCATGTTCTTCACCGAGTTGACCCAATCCAATTTCGATCTGTTCAACCGAAAATCATTTTTCCAAGGCGATGGCCAGAAGTTCCGCGTCCGTCTGCAAGCTGGTTCGCAGTCGAACGAAATCACCGTCTCGTTCGAAGAACCCTGGCTCTTCCAGAAGCAACTGGCCCTCGGCACCGAACTCTTCCGCAACGGCAGCAACTACGACAGTGCAGATTATGATCAACTGAGCGTGGGAGGCACCGTATATCTACGAAAAAGACTCTTTGAACTCGTGGAAGGAACGCTCTCCTACACCTATAAAGAAGATACGCTCTCCAACATTAACGGCAACAGCACAGGACTTTACATAGAAAGTAAAAAAAGGTATTCTACGGTAGGTTTTCAACTCCTCCGCGACACCCGAGACAAAATTATCAGCACAACCAGTGGCAACCGCCTAGAGTTTAATACGAGTGCCTCCGGCGGCTACCTCGGTGGTGATATTGACATGTACTCGCTTGAGCTACGGGGCTCTCAGTTCTTCCCTATCTTTGAAGCTCAAAACCAAGTTGTGTCCATCATTGGCCGTGGTGGCGTCGTAAACGGCTATGACCGCACAAGGGATTTCTCTGAATATCGCGCCAACGGTTTCTTCCTCGGCGGCCCCTATTCACTGCGCGGCTTTGAAAATCGCGATGTCGGGCCCAAAAACAGCGTCGGCACCAACCTCGGCGGTAAATCCTACGGTTTCATGAGCATCGAATACTCCGTCGATATCGTGAGCCCCATGCGCTTCGCCCTCTTCTATGACGCTGGCTTCGTTAACTCCGACGCCTACGACTTCAATCCCGTGAACTACAATGACAACTTCGGCTTCGGCATCCGCATGTTTGTCGCCGGCGCCCCGCTCAGCCTCGACTACGGCATTCCGCTGACCTCCGATAAATATAACAAAAAAGGTGGTCAGTTTAACTTTTCCTTCGGCACTCGCTTCTGATTCAGTCAACCCTTCTTTCCTATAACACCCATATGAAGACATCATTCAAATCCTTCCTCGCACTTGCGGCCTTTGGCGCTTCCGCGTTGATCAGCCAAGCCCAACTCGCTCCTAAAATCCTCATTGTCGACCTCGCCAAGGTCTTCCAAGGCCACTACAAGACGGCCGAGCAGCAGGAAGCCATCAACGTCGTCTCCCAGAAAGCCGAACAGGATCTCGGTAACCTGAACAAAGAAATCAACGATCTCATCGCCAAATACAAAGACAGCGATGAGCAGACGAAGAACCCCGCGCTCACCCCTGACGCCAAAACCAAGGCTGCCGCGGACACCGAGAAGATCGGCGAAGCCATCCGTGCCAAGCAGAACGAAGGCCAGAACTTCGTCGCCAACACCCGTCGCACTCTCGCCGAACGCTCGCAGAACTTCCAGAACCTACTCATCGACGAAATCAGCAAAGTCGCCGCCGACATCGCCAAGAGCAAAGGCGCCACACTCCTGCTCAACAAGCCGGCCGCCGTGTACTACGATGCCTCAGCCGACATCACCGACGACGTCCTCGCCCTCGTGAATAAGGGCAAGCCCGCCGCAACGACGCAGGCGCCTGTCGCCACCCCAGCCGCCAAGCCCGCCGCTGCGACGCCCGGTGCAAAGCCCGCTGGTGATGGCGCACCCACGATCGCCTTCCCCGGTTCCAAGAAGTAATCGGCAATCCTAAATATCCATCTTTTTCCAAACCCCGCTCAAACGAGCGGGGTTTTTTTGCGTCAAGTCCGCTGTGACATTGCCAGCGCAACCAAGCCATGCACGCTGCGAGCCATGCAGTTCTCCCTTTCTGCCTCGGAGATTATTGAAATCACCAAACCCGCCTCCAGCCGCGGTGCCACTGTGGAAACAGTGCGGGGCATTGCCTCACTCAAAACGGCCAAACTTGGCGATTTATCCTTCCTCGGAAACCCAAAATACAAACCCGAAGTCGCCGCCACCGAAGCCTCGATTGTGCTGCTCCCGTTGGATTTCGTCGGCGAGCCCAAGCCGAACCAACTCTTCCTCCTACTCGAAAAACCTTCTCTCGGACTCGCACAACTCTGCACCCGACTCGAACAAATCCTCTGGCCCAAACCCGCCCCCGGGATTCATCCTTCAGCCATCATCGAGCCAGGCGCGCAGATCGCCACTTCCGCCACGATCGGGCCGCTCAGCGTCGTCGAAACGGGCGCCGTGATCGGCGAACGCACCCACCTTCAAGCCCAGGTTTTCGTCGGTCGCAACGCCCGCATCGGGTCTGACTGCTGGCTCATGTCCTCCGCCAAAGTCCTCGCCGAATGCGACCTCGCGGATCGCGTCCGCCTGCATCCAGGCGCCGTCATCGGTGCCGATGGGTTTGGCTACGAATTCGGGCAAGGGCGCCACAACAAAGTCCCTCAAGTCGGCCGAGTCTCTATCCACAATGACGTCGAAATCGGAGCCCATACCACTATCGACCGCGCCCGCTTCAGCAAAACCATCATCGGCGAGGGCACGAAAATCGACAACCTCGTCCAAATCGGCCACAACGTCGTCATCGGCAAGCACTGCCTCATCTGCGCGCAAGTCGGCATGGCAGGCAGCTCCACCATCGAAGATTACGTCGTCATTGGCGGCCAGGCGGGCATTGCCGGACACCTCACCATCGGGCGCGGTAGCAAAGTTGACGGCCAGACCGGCGTAAATTTCCACCTCGATCCCGGTAGCTCCGTCAAAGGCTCGCCCTGCCTGCCCTACAATCTCGAACAGCGCATTAACGTCCTGCGTCAGCGCCTACCTGATCTCTTCAAACGCGTCAGCGCCCTTGAAGAGAAATTAAAATAAACTTCCGCCACGCTTCAACTCCACGCA
>Ga0209181_10002611_pt1 | contig 29215 bp, 35 predicted proteins | sample MAT05_FD_187208 | JGI IMG/M metagenome (GOLD analysis project Ga0209181, IMG submission 187208) | Freshwater microbial communities from Lake Fryxell liftoff mats and glacier meltwater in Antarctica - MAT-05 (SPAdes) (version 2) | ecosystem: Environmental > Aquatic > Freshwater > Ice > Liftoff...
TGCCACGCGAGTATGTGGTTGGTGATCAACGCTTCTCAGCGTCACGCACCGACGTGCTCGTCTATCAAAGTGACGTACTCGAGGAAGACATCACCGTCGCGGGGCCCATCACGCCTTCGTTGTTTGTTTCCACGAGTGGCACCGATAGCGACTTCGTGGTCAAGCTGATCGATGTCTATCCGGCGGAACTCAACGCTGAGAGCGGCGGTGTCGCGCAGGCAGGAGCGGCTGCGGCCGGTGCCGCCAGAGACGTGCCGGTGCCACGCCAGCAAATGGCTGGCTACCAGCAGTTGATCCGCGGCGAGCCGTTCCGCGCCAAGTTCCGCAACAGTTTCGTCACGCCGACGGCGATGGTGCCGAATCGCGTCGAGAAGATTGCGTTTGAAATTCCGGACGTGCTGCATACCTTCAGGCGTGGTCACCGCATCATGGTTCACATTCAATCGTCTTGGTTTCCGCTGGTTGATCGCAATCCGCAGACGTTTGTGTCTATCCCGCAGGCCAAGGCCAGCGATTACGTGAAGGCGACCCAGCGCGTCTATCGCGGCACGACTGAAGGCTCGGCGATCAACCTGATGGTGCTGCCACCAGTGACTAACAACGTAAGTGCCGCCGCTGGAAAATGAGCTTGCTGATCCGGCCGTCGCGTGATGACGACATTACGAGCATCGCGCCGATCTACGCGGAGAGTGTGAAGACCGGTACCGCGTCATGGGAGTACGAGCCGCCAAGCGTCGAAGAGTTTGCCGCGCGGCGGCGCGAAATTCTTGCAAAAGATTTTCCATATTTTGTCGCCGAATTGGACGGCAACGTCGTCGGCTATAGCTACGCCAGCAGCTACCGGTCGCGTATCGGCTACCGGTTCACGGTCGAAGATTCGGTTTACGTTTCGCCAGCGGCGGCCAGACGCGGCGTCGGCAACGCGCTGCTCAATCGATTGATTGATGTTTGTCGTGAGCAGGGCGTTTGGAACATGAGCGCAGCATGGTCGCCGTGATGGGTGACAGCAACAACCGAACCTAAATCGCCTTGCACTAAGCATGCGGCTTTCATGTCGTCGGCGTGTATCCCGAGCTCGGGTTCAAATTTGACCGCTGGCTCGATAGCGTAAAGATGATGCGGAAAATATAGAGAACTCGCCTATTGGCGGGCATTTCCAGACCAAAAATGCTGTAAACGCCCGCCAATAGGCGAGTTCTGCTCAGCGATGTCAGCATGAAGCTGAAACGCCACCCGATAACGTCAAACCGATTTTCCAACGCCCGCAGCGCTTCGCGCGGCGTCAGAACGAGTCCGCACCATGGCGCGAATTTGCAGCGCCAGCAGCGTGCTGCAGAGCGCAAACATACCAAGATTGACCGTCAGCGCGAGAGGGCTCATTTGCGAGGCACGGATTGCCAGCGCAGCTCCCGGCGCAATCGCGCCCAAAGCGGCGACGATGGTGGCGAAGTGCATGAGGTACTTAGCCGCGCCATCGAACGCCAGCGCACAGCCACCGATCACCAGCAGCGCGCCGCCCGCGTATGCCGGTATCAGCGCGGTTGGCGTGGCTGCCAGTAGGAATGCGCCACCGCCAAGTGCGATGAGCAATAGTGAAAATATGACGGTGATTTTAGGCATGTAGGACTCCGCAGCGAGTTGCGATCAGAATGAAAGAGAGTGGTACGACGTTGGTTGTTTGGTTGGCTGGGTGTGTGGCTATGTGGTGATGCGCTGGCCGAGGCGTTGCAGATCGTCACACTGTTCATGCTTTCGCCATCCTCGGCAATGGGCGCTGCACGGCCTGCCCGCCGTCCACGCGAATCACTTGCCCGGTGATGTGCGCCGCATGCGGTGAGAGCAAAAAAGCAAATACGTGCGCCACTTCATCTGGTTCAGCGATACGATTGGTTGGAATCAAAGCGGCCGAGCGCGCCTCGGCGTCAGGCGTGGCGATGAAGCGCTGCGTCAACGAAGAGCGTGTCAGGCCCGGCGCGACAATGTTCACGCGGATCGACTTGTCGGCGTAGGCGGCGCCGCTGATAACAATTTTCATATGGAGAATTTTTCCCAGTTGGCGGGATGCCGTCATCATGAAACGAGCGCATTGCCCCTTGCCAGGGTGAAGGAAGGACCGACGTTGTGGCGCGCGAAGCTCGAAGCAGCGCTATTTGGCAGGCGCGCGCCGTTAAAAATTGTCACGGTTCTCAGACCGATAATCCAAGATTGGGTTCCCCTTAGAGCGACTACCACTTTGACGACACTTTTAGGAGCCGTACTTGACGACCTCCCAGTCTTTAGCCCACGACTTGCGCCACGTCATCGGTTTGCCGCAACTGACACAGCGCGTACTTGAAAGATATGACTCGGTAGCCTTGAAATTGCCGGTCACGGCAACTTGCCTGCACCGACTGCAGCACGCGAAAGCCGATCGTTGATCGCCTCCCAGGCAACATCGCTTGGTGGCGCTTCGACCAGAATTGTGGCGGTACCGGCGGCATCGAGGGTGCGTAGATTCGCGTAAAGGTCACGCGCGTAGTCTTCGGCTTTGGCTGGCGCTTGAATCCACACCAGCGGTCGCAAATGACGAACGCCGACGCCAACCGGCGACGGCTTGACCTTCGGCTTGGTCGCGAACGCCAGTACCGCAACGCGCTTGGCCATGGCGAGCAGTGCGTCGACTTCGCCGGCGATGGTGCTGGCCGCAACTAACTTGAGTGGTGTGCGTGGTGCGTAGTGCGCAGCCTGGTCCCCCGACACACGCGGTACGCCTCCGTCAGCCGTTAGCGCCATTTCGCGGGTTCGCGGGGCGATTCCGATCACACGTTTTATATCGGCCGCCGAGATCGCGCCCGGGCGCAACAGCAGCGGCTCTTTGCCGGACAAATCCAGAATAGTTGATTCGATACCAACATCGCACGCGCCGCCATCGAGCAAGGTAATGCGTTTCTTGCCGGCCGCTGGCGTGTTGGGACTTTGCGCAACGATCAGATCGCCAAATTCACTCAGAACGTGCGCGGCCGTCGTTGGCGACACATGGCCAAAGCGGTTTGCCGATGGTGCCGCAACGATACCGCTGCCATGCTTGGCAAACGCCTCTAGTAGTGACTGTGCAACCGGATGGGCGGGGCAGCGCAGCCCGACCGTGTTCTGCCCGCCGGTGACGACATCGGGAATCGCATCCGTCTTCTTTAGGATCAGTGTCAGCGGGCCGGGCCAGAACGCCGCGATCAACGGCGCCACATGAGCGGGGATGCGTTTTGCCCAGCGGCTCAAGTCATCGCCTTTGCGCACATGAACGATCAACGGATGATCGGCCGGGCGCCCTTTTGCGGCAAAAATCCGCTTCACCGCAGCTTCGTTGGTCGCGTCCGCAGCAAGACCGTAAACAGTTTCAGTCGGCATGGCGACCAATTCACCGTGCACGAGGGCAATGGCGGCGTCGGCAATTTGTTTTTTGGTAGGCACACCACATTCTGCCGCAAGTTTTTGCCGCTTTTGCGTGAATCCGATGCGAGCCCGCTAAAATGACGAAATGATGTCAATTCCGACTCCGCCGTCTGATCGTTGGCGACTATCCGTGGCACCGATGATGGACTGGACCGACCGGCATTGTCGATACTTCCATCGGTTGCTGACCAAACGGTCGCGCTTTTACACGGAAATGGTCACCACCGGTGCGCTGCTACACGGTGATCGTCCCCGCCATCTGGACTTCAACACGGAAGAACATCCGGTCGCGCTGCAGCTCGGTGGCAGTGATCCGGCGGACCTCGCCGTGTGTGCCAAATTGGGTCAGCAGTGGGGCTACGACGAAATCAACCTCAATTGCGGCTGTCCGTCCGAGCGCGTGCAGCGCGGCAGCTTCGGCGCATGTTTGATGGCTGAGCCTGGGTTGGTAGCCGATTGTGTGAAAGCAATGGTGGACGCCACCACCGTTCCGGTTACCGTCAAGCATCGTATCGGTATCGACGCGGTCGAGGAGTACGGCTTTGTGCGAGATTTTGTGGGCACAGTGGCCGAGGCGGGTTGCAACGTGTTCATCGCGCACGCACGAAATGCCATCTTGAAAGGGTTGAGCCCGAAGGAAAATCGGGAAGTTCCACCGCTCAAGTACGAGTATGTTTATCAACTTAAGCGTGAGTTTCCGCGCCTGACGATGGTGCTCAATGGCGGCGTGACGAGCGGTGCCGACATTCACACCCATCTGACGCATCTGGATGGTGTGATGATCGGCCGCGAGGCGTATCACAATCCTTACTGGCTCTCGACATGGGACCACACGTTCTTCGACGGTGAACAGTCGTTTTGCGAGCGCGACGAGATCGAAGCCGCCATGGAAGAGTACATCGGCAGACAAATGGCGCTGGATAAACGATTTCATGCGCACAATGTGCGGCGGCACATGGTCGGCTTGTACAAGGGGCTACCCGGCGCGCGTGCATGGCGGCGAAAAATTACCGGCAATACGATTGAGCGTGTCGCACAGACGCTAGCGGCGATGGAAGGATGATTTTTCACATGGGTGCGCCATGAAGCCTGTTGCGATTTTTCGATTTTCTCCGGGCGAGGGCGCAGGATACTTGCAGACGTTTCTTGATCGTCGTGGCATCGGTTCACAGTTGTTCCAAATTGATACGGGCGACCGTGTCCCGACCGCACTCGATCAGTACGCCGGCTTTGTATTCATGGGCGGCCCGATGGGGGTGAATGACCCGCTGCCGTGGATTCCGCCGGTGTTGAAATTTATCGGCAAGGCGCTGGCGCAGGATCGGCCGTGCCTTGGGCACTGCCTCGGCGGGCAGCTGATGTCAAAAGCGCTGGGTGGTGAGGTCAGTCGCAATCCGGTCAAGGAAATTGGCTGGAATCCGATCCGCATTGACGACAACGCAGAGTCACGACAATGGCTGGGCGACGACATGGTGGATAGTCGCGACTTCATCACCTTTCAGTGGCATGGCGACACCTTTACCATTCCGCCCGGTGCCACCCGCATTATTACCGGTGACGCATGCGCAAATCAGGCGTATGTGATCGGCAATTCGCTTGGGCTGCAGTGCCATGTCGAAATGACGCAAAAGATGATTCAGACATGGTGCCGCGACTGGGAGAAAGAGCACGCCGACCCCACTCTGCCGAGCGTGCAGACGCCCGATGAGATGATGGAGGAGATGCGTGAGAATCTGCTGCTGCTCAATCAGATTGCCGACCGCCTGTACGGCAGGTGGTGCGACGGGCTTGTCACCACCTGTTGATCAACCCCGTCGCGCGCCGGGGAATACATTGCCTGACAACCCAGCGCGGAGCGACTTCGTCTGAAGGGGTTCGCGACACTAGTCGCGGAAGTTGTCGAATTGCAGCGGCACTTCGTCGACCTTGCTTTTGCATAGCGCCATCACCGCCTGCAAATCGTCTCGCTTGGCGCCTGTCACGCGCACCGACTCACCCTGAATGGAGGCGGTGACTTTCAGCTTCGAATCCTTGATGAAGCGCTGAATTTTCTTGGCGAGCTCGGTCTCAATGCCATTCTTGACGTTGATGATCTGCTTCATCTTGTCACCGCCAATTTTTTCCTTGGTCTTTTCGTCGAGCAGACGCACATCGACCTGACGCTTGGCCAGCTTGTTAAGCATCACATCCTTGACCTGACTTAACTTGAAGTCATCGTCCGCATAAAGAGTGAGCTCAAGCTCCTTTTGCTCAATACGCGCGTCCGAATCCTTGAAGTCGAAGCGGTTGGTGATTTCCTTGTTGGCTTGCTCAATCGCGTTCTTGAGTTCGACCTTGTTGACTTCGCAAACGATATCAAAAGAAGGCATGTTGTTTCTCCGCAGGATGAGAGGGTATTTGGAATGTAGACCGGAGCGGGATGCTTGCAGCATCCCCGCCGTCGCTCACTTCTTCTTTCGCGTACCGGATTTGGCTGCAGTTTTGTTCGCCGCCTTATTTGCCGCCTTATTTGCCGCCTTATTTGCCGCGATACGCAAACGCAGGGCATTAAGCTTGATGAACCCGCCCGCGTCGGCCTGGTTATAAGCGCCGCCGTCATCGTCAAACGTCGAGATGGTCTGGTCAAACAGCGAGTCAGTTTTGGATTCGCGCCCGACGCACATGACCGTACCCTTGTAGAGTTTTAATTTCACCCTGCCGTTGACGCTTGCTTGAGATTGATCAATGAGCGACTGCAGCAACACACGCTCCGGTGAAAACCAGTAGCCGTTGTAGATCATGCGGCCGTAACGCGGCATCAAATCGTCCTTGAGCGCGAGTACTTCGCGGTCCATGGTGATGGATTCGATGGCGCGGTGTGCGCGTAACATGATGGTGCCGCCCGGCGTTTCATAACAACCGCGCGACTTCATGCCCACATAGCGGTTCTCCACCATGTCGAGGCGACCAATGCCATGCTTGCCGCCGACGCGGTTGAGTTCGCTCAGCACCTTGGCTGGTGATAGCTTCTTACCATCAATAGCAACAATGTCACCCTTGAGATAGTCGAGCTCGATGTACTCGGGCTTGTTGGGTGCTTTCTCCGGCGAGGCGGTGATGCGCCACATGCTGCTTTCCGGCTCAAAATTAGGATCTTCAAGGATGCCGCCTTCGTATGAGATGTGTAGCAGGTTGGCGTCCATCGAATACGGCGCACCCTGGCCTTTGCGCTTTTTGAAGTCGACCGGGATCTTGTGTTTGTCAGCGTACGCGAGCAGCTTGTCGCGCGACAACAGATCCCACTCGCGCCACGGGGCAATGATTCTGACGTTGGGCATTAGCGCGTAAGCGCCAAGTTCAAAGCGGACTTGATCATTGCCTTTGCCGGTGGCCCCGTGCGAGATGGCATCCGCACCGGTTTTTCGGGCGATCGAAATCAGTTGTTTGGCGATCAGCGGGCGGGCGATTGAAGTGCCGAGAAGGTATTCGCCTTCGTAAACCGTATTGGCACGAAACATCGGGAACACAAAGTCACGGACGAACTCTTCACGCAGATCCTCGATAAAGATGTGTTCTTTCTTGATGCCCATCGCCAGCGCCTTCTTACGCGCCGGTTCGACTTCCTCGCCTTGGCCGATGTCGGCCGTGAAGGTAACCACTTCACACTGGTACTCATCTTGCAGCCATTTTAGAATGACTGACGTATCGAGTCCGCCCGAGTAGGCGAGAACGACGCGCTTTGGCTTATCGCCAGCCGCGGACTTGGCCGTTGCCTTCTTGGCAACCTTGCCGATTGCTTCGCTCATCTATCTTGTCTCTTCATGTGCGCGCACTTGCCCCACCGAGTCTCGAAGCGCGCCAATCGACTGGAAAGGTCACCGTTTGCGGGGGGTAGCCATGCCCGACAACAGGGCAATAACTGCGGGAGTGGCAAAGCGGGATCGTGCGCGTGCCGGCCAGCCACCAACACGCGCTGATTATACGATGAGGCTCGGCAGTACGGCGCTGGCGGGCATAGCGGCTGCGGTGGCTACTTCCTGACCGGGGCGTTGACTTCTTGGATAAGAACAGTGACGCCGATTTCGGTTTCGCCGACGGCACGGGCTGCGGAACGCTCCGCAAGTGCCGTCACCCGTTTGGCAAGTGCTCCCAGTTTGATGCTGTCGCCGATATCGGTAGCGGTCGAATTCGGATCATTGAGCTTTTGGTAATCGTGGCGCGCATTCTTTTCAATCACCGCCATCGTCTGTGGATCAATCACGTAGACCTGAATATAGGAAAACGGCGCAACGTAGGTCTTTGATGTGCTTTTCTTGCCGTCCCCCGGGGTGGTGGTGTCCGACTGGCCTTGTGCAGAGACATCGATTTCCGGTTCGCCCTCGAACCCCTCAAGGGTTCCGCCCTCAAGTGGCTGCACATACACGCCGAGGCCATGCAGCTTCGGCCCCATGCCCGCACGTTCCGACTGCAGATACTTCGGCGTCGCGACCAATATCTTGTCCCACTTTTGCCGATCCGGGTGCTTTGCGAGCTCCGCAATAATTTTGCCGATCGCGACTGACTCACGATCTTGCGGCAACACGCCTTCCATCTCCGCCGCGCGCAGTGCGATCAAGATTCGTTCGCTGCCGGGGTGCGCGTTCGCCATGGCGGAGTCAAGTCCGCGCAATACGGAGACGTTGAGCGCATTGTTCGGAATCTTCACGGTCCGACGGATATTGTTGTCGACGATGCCAGAACCCGTACCCTGCCGCTGCCGGACGTAGGTGAATTGGTCGCCCACCGCGGATACCAGCGCGAAGCTCTGCTTTCTCTCCACCGATGCTACCGGCTGTGCACCGGCGGCCAAACCCGCGAGGCCGAAAATGAGCAGCACCCAAAACCTTAGTGTGAGGATCGCGTGCAATGTCATTTTCAATCTCCTTTGCTGGCTGGCAGATTGGTCGAACCAACGCAAAACTATTGGCTATTTCGCAGCTGGCGAAACGACGGGTTTGACTTCCTGAATCTGTACGGTAACGCCGAATTCGGTCCCGCTGACCGCGCGGGCGGCAGAGCGCTCGATAAGCGCGCCGACGCTGTTGGCCAGCATGTCGAGCGGAATGCTGCGGCCCACGTCAAGTGCGGTTGAGGTCGGGTCATTGAGTTTTTGGAAGTCGTGGCGCGTATTCTTCTCGAGAACGCGCATTGTTTTCGGGTCAATCACATAGACCGCGATATAGGAGTACGGCGCGACATAGATTTTCGACTTATTCTTCTTGCCGCCTTCCGGGTTAGTCGTGTCCGACTCACCCTGGCTGCTGACATCTATTTCCGGGTTGCCGTCGGAGCCTTCCAGAGAGCCGCCGGTTAGCGGCTGGACGTACACACCGAGGCCGTGCAGCTTGGGGCCCATGCCGGATCGCTCGGAGAGCAAGAAGGTCGGCGTGGCAACGATAATTTTGTCCCATGTGGCGCGCTCAGGGCGTTTTTCGAGCTCGGATGCGATCTTGCCAATGGCAACGGCTTCACGGTGTTGCGGAAGTACGCCCTCCATTTCGGCCGGGTTGAGCGAGATATAAACCCGTTCGCTGTCTGGGTGCGCGTTGCCAATGGCCGTGTCGAGACCGCGTAGCACCGACAGATTCAATCCGTTGTTTTGCGCTTTCAACGTACGTCGATTGTTGTTGTCGATGATGTTCGAGCCGGTGCTCTCGCGCTGGCGAACGTAGGTGAATTGATCACCGACCGCAGAGACCAGCGCAAACACCTGTTTCTTCTCCGTGGCTTTCGCCGCAGGCTTGACGAGCACAACGGCGGTCTCTGGCGCCGCGTGCGCGGCCGTCGATATAACGATGGATATAGCGGCGGCAACCGCTGTTGTGATGAGTGTGCTGGTGTTTTTCATGCCTGTTTCCTAGGGAGGGTCTGATGAAGTTGCTTTGGTTCAGATTGTGGTGAGATTGGGGCAGTTGCTAGGCATGCGACGAAGGTGCGTTGCGGGGCTACCGCACAAGGAGCATAACAACGCAGATGCCCCGATGTCGCCGCAAAATGAATTGAATGAAGTTGATCAGACCCTTCCTAGGTAAATAACTGGTAATGGCAACGTTGATGAGCGTTTGCTTGACCCGATATGGAATCGATTCACAGGCCTCGCTGTTTATCTTTCCGAGCAGCAAATACACCATCACTGCTTTCTGACCATTTTGATTTTGGTATCGGCCGCGTCTGCGCCGCTTAACCTGCAGCCGCGCAGGTTAGCCTGTGCCGAATCAAAGATCACGGAAAAATTCTTAACCATTGACGCGCCCAAGCAGCAAATATTCCATCAGTGCTTTCTGACCATTTTTGATTTTGGTATCGGCCGCGTCTGCGCCGCTTAACCTGTGACGGCGCAGGTTAGCCTCTGCCGAATCAAAGATCACGGAAAAATTCTTAACCATTGATGCGCCCAAGCAGTAAATATTCCATCAGTGCTTTCTAACCATTTTTGATTTTGGTATCGGCCGCGTCTTCGCCGCTTAACCTGTGACGGCGCAGGTTAGCCTCTGCCGAATCAAAGATCGCGGAAAAATTCTTACGCATTGATGCGCCCAAGCAGCAAATATTCCATCAGTGCTTTCTGTACGTGAAGACGATTTTCTGCCTCCTCCCAGACGACGGACTGCGAACCCTCGAGTACGTCTTCGGCGACTTCCTCGCCGCGATGCGCTGGCAGACAGTGCATGAATAGCGCGTCTTTGCCGGCCGCTTTCATCATCTCGGCGTCGACAATAAAATCAGCGAAGGCTTTCTTACGTTTTTCAGTTTCGGCTTCATAGCCCATACTGGTCCAAACGTCGGTTGTCACCAGGTGTGCGCCCTTGGCGGCGGCCATCGGGTCGGCAAAGGTTTTGAGGTGCGGGCGGTCGATGGCGGCAACGCGTGAGTCCTGCATCGCATAGTCAACCGGCGTAGCGACATTGAGTGTGAAGCCGAAAATGCGCGCAGCTTCCAGCCATGTGTAGCTCATGTTGTTGGCGTCACCAATCCACGCCACCGTCTTGCCTGAGATGGAGCCGCGATGTTCGATGTAGGTAAAAACGTCGGCCAATACCTGACAGGGATGAAACTCATTGGTTAATCCGTTGATCACCGGCACGCGCGAATGTTTGGCGAAGCGCTCAACTTTGTCCTGCTCGTAGGTCCGGATCATGACCAGATCGACCATCCGCGAGATGACGCGCGCGGTGTCTTCGATCGGTTCGGCGCGTCCTAGTTGTGTGGATTGAGAATCGAGATTGATCGCCTGTCCGCCCAACTGGTAGATGCCCGCTTCAAACGAAACGCGCGTACGCGTCGAACTTTTCTCGAACACCATCGCCAGCATCCGGTCGGTCAACGGCTGATAGGGAATGTAGTGCTTGAAGCGCTGCTTCAGCACAATGGTGCGTTCGATGATGTGATCGAACTCGTCTTTGTTGAAATCGGACAATTTGAGGAAGTGTTTCATTTCAGGCCGCCGCACGCTTGCCGACGTCAGACGCCGGTACAACTGCGGATTGGGCAAGGAATCGCTTGATAACGCCGGCAATCCGGCTGACCATCTCGCGCGTCTCGGCCTCGTCGATGATTAGCGGCGGTACGATACGCACCACGCTATCCTGCGTCACGTTTGTCAGAAGTCCTGCTTCCAGTCCCATCGAAACGATTTCCGCGCAAGGCCGATTTAGTTCCACGCCCAGCATTAATCCTTGGCCGCGAATCTGTTTCACGCCGGCGACGCCCGCCAGTGAGTCGCGTAAACCCTGTTTCAGCAGCGCGCCCATCGCCGTCGCATTGGCCAGCAATCCCTCTTCCTCCATGATCTCGAGAGTGCGAAGCGCCGCCACCGACACCAGCGGCCCGCCGCCGAAGGTTGTGCCATGGTTGCCGGGCTTGAATACCTGCGCTGCTGCGCCGTTCGCGAGGCACGCGCCAATCGGCACGCCCGAGCCCAAGCCTTTGGCAAGTGTCATGACGTCTGGCACGATGCCCGCCCATTGATGTGCAAACCATCTGCCGGTCCGGCCGATACCCGACTGTACTTCGTCGACCATCAACAACCAGTTCTTTTCGGTGCAAAAGGCACGCAGTTCTTGCAGATAATCGGTGCGCGCTTCAACGATTCCGCCTTCACCCTGCAGCACTTCAGACAACACCGCCACCACGTCATGATGGTGTGAAGCAATCGCCTTGATCGCCTCAATGTCGTTGTACGGAACGCGGATAAAGCCGGTCACCAACGGTTCGAACCCGGCCTGTGCCTTGCGTGAGCCGGTTGCCGCCAATGTTGCGAGTGTGCGGCCGTGCCAAGCGCGCTCCATGACGATGATTTGCGGATTCGAAATGCCACGTTGATGCCCATGAAGTCGCGCAATCTTGATCGCGCATTCGTTGGCTTCCGCGCCCGAATTGCCAAAAAAAACGTTGTCCATGTTGGCGATCCCGCACAGCTTGTCGGCGAGTGCCGCTTGTTCGGGAATGTTGACCAGATTGGATGTGTGGATGATGCGGCCAGCTTGTTCGGCGATGGCTCGAGTCAATTTTGGATGGGCATGGCCGAGCCCCGACACTGCAATGCCAGCCAGCGCGTCGAGAATCCGTCTGCCGTCGGTGGTATAAAGCCACACGCCTTCACCATGCGTGAATGCGACATCGAGCGGCTTGTAGGTGTTCATTTGGTGAATTGAGAGCATGGCCTGTTTCCTTGCATCGTCCCGCGCGTCGAAATGACAACGGCGGCTCTCGCTTGCGCGAGGCCGCAGCCCAATGAAAATCGAGCGCTGATACTAGGGCAAAGCGTACTTTGGCGCAACCTGCAACGATGCCGACGCGGAAGGCGACAAAACGCAAGACGGGGAGGATAAATAGCGTCCTGAGCCCGCCAATCGCCGTTCAGAACTAGGCCAAGCTGGTCGCCAGCGAATTACAAACCGCCGCCGCCGCCGCCGCGACGTGCACGCGCAGCTCCGGAACGGCGGTCGCTTCCCAACGTTGCGCCTTGAGCAGAGGGCCGACATAGTAGACGCCATCCCAAGGCAAGCCCACGCAGTTCAGAACGCGGTAGTCCTCGGCGACATTGAGTCCGATGGCGAGCGGGTCCGCACTAATATTGCCGTCTTTCTGCAGGGCAGCCAGCAATGGCTCTGCATGTAGATTGGATGTTGGTCCTGTGCAATTGACCACGCCGCCAACGTGAATCAGGGTCAAATCGCTGCTACCGCGCTCGCGAATGGTCGCGACGATGCCTGTCTCGGATTGCTGAAGGTTGACCAGGTTGGCAGCATGCACGCGCAGCTCGCCTGATGCGAGCATGCCGCTAAGGATTGTTGCTGCTTGCGGTGCGGCTCGATGTCGATGGCTTTCCCAGTAGGGCCGCAGGTGTCGGAAAAATCGCTGACGTTCGGTGATCGAAAGGGCACTCCAGAGTTGCGGTGTTAGTGGCCGCAGACTTGCAACGACATCCCGCCAGTCCCCGCCCTCGGCAACAACATCGCGCACCTGCCTGCGCACGCTTTGAAGGTAGTGGCGGGCGGTGGGAAAGCGTCCGATATCGGGCGGTGCGTTCAGAAAGTCAGGGGTCTGCAGGTGGGTTCTGTGCGGCTGTGGCAACAGCCCGCGTCTTGAAATAGCCACCAGTTCGAGGGGCTTGTTTGTGAGCGATGCGCGGCGTTTGAGGGACATGGCGACGTCGAACATTGTCAGACCGCTGCCGATCAGCAGTATCGGCTCGCCGATGTCCAGTTTGGCCAGCCCGTCGTCCTGCCACGGGTCACGCAGGTATTCAGGCGCCTGGTAAAGGCCGGGGTTAGCAATCGTCGGATTGGCCGGCAGGAAATTTCCCAACGCGAGGACGACACGGTCGGCAACGAGTGTCTCTTCGCCAGTTTCGTGGACCAGCGTCAAACTGAAGCGACCGTCAGTGCGGCGTGTCAATGCAGTGACGGTGGCATGGTGGGTGGCGAGCGTTGACCCGCCCGGTGTGGTGGCCGCCGCTTGCATGACTGATTTCAGCCGGGCTTGCAGATAGTTGCCGTAAAAATGCCGCGCGACAAAACTGCCGCCAGCGGATGGCTGACCGTTTTCCTTGAGGTAGTCCTCGAAGTCGTGCGGTATTTCGTCGAATGCGCTCATCCGACCCGCCGGCACGTTCAATAAATGATCTGCAGAGTTTGTGCCATAGGCTAGCCCGCGCGCCATGCTGCGCGAATGTTTTGCGACGCCACCCAATGACGGACGGTTGATCAGCGCAATGTCCAGACGTGCGGCAGCCGTCTGCTGAAGTAGCCGCACCGCCATGACGGTGCCACAAAAGCCAGCCCCAACAATCGCGATAACCGGCCGGTCAGGAGCCATGCCGAAAACTGCCAAAACCAGAAATTAGCCGGACAAAGCCGCCAGCCGTCACGTTAGCCTTGGTGGCCGCAAGATATAATTTGGCTCTGCTTGATGTTGCCCTCATGCGGTGACTTCCCTTTGTGCGCGAACATCGGCACCAGCCGTGCCCGGTCGCGGATGTTGTCCCGCGATGTGGTGCCGATTCCTGCCCCGATTCTTGCCCGCCGACGCTGTTCCAATCATGCCCCAATTGACCGACCACGCGCACTGATGGAAAACGCCCGCATCATCATTCAAGGCATCACCACCAATGGCCGCGCATTTCGCCCGAGCGATTGGGCGGAGCGCCTGTGCGGCATTATGTCCACCTTTGCGCGAGATCAGCAGATGCGCTATTCCCCATTTGTGAGACCGATGATGCTCGACGGCGTGCGATGCGTCATCGTCGATGCCGCACTCGCAGATGTTGAGCCGCGCGCATACCGATTTATGCTCGACTTCGCCAAAGACAACGAGCTGATTATTGTTGATCCCAACGCGCCGCTGGACGGCGACGTTTGTCCGATACCCGACAGCGCGATGACCAGATTGACGCGCAGCGCGTAAACGGTCCATCGACTAGTAACAACGCCGCGCAGAAACGACGAAGCCGTGAAGGCGACCCTTCACGGCTTCGGTTTAGAGCGGTCTCCGGCGCTTTACGGAAAAATACGGGCGCGCAGCGCTAGAAATTACGCGGCTGCGGACGCGCCGAGTGCCTTGATCGCTTTGGTCAGGCGACTCTTATGGCGGGCAGCTTTGTTCTTGTGAATAATTTTCTTGTCTGCGATCGAATCGATGGTGCCGACTTGGGCCTGAAACACGGCCTGCGCGGAGGCTTGATCGCCTTTTGCCACGGCAGCCACAATCTTCTTGATCGCGGTGCGAAGTTCGGTACGCTGCGCCATGTTGTGCCCGCGCTGCTTGACAGCTTGTTTGGCACGTTTGGCGGCGGATTTGATATTTGCCATGGTTATCCAGAATCAATTCAAAAAATAGGGTGTAGCGCGCGATCATTTACGGTGGCGAAGTAGAGCGGGTGCCATCGGATCGATAAAAATTGCGCGAAGCCGCGTATTATAGCAATCCCCTCAAAAAAAGCAAATAGCTGATTTACAAGGCTTCTTTGCGGCGTTTGTGCCAGTTTGACCGTTTTAGGCGTCGCAGGCACTCACCCCGAGTTGAAGCAGGCGGCCTCTATTTCATGCAAAAACTCGTCGTTGTTGATTATGGAATGGGCAATCTGCGCTCGGTGGCCCGCGCCTTTGAGTTTGCCGCCAACCAATGGCGGGTCCCGACTGAGGTACAGATCTCCGGCAATCCGGCAGTGGTTCGATCGGCGGATAAGGTGGTCTTTCCCGGGCAAGGCGCCATGCCAGACTGCATGCGCCACCTGCGCGAAAGCGGGCTGGAAGACGCGGTGCGCCGTGCTGCCGCAGAAAAGCCGTTCTTTGGTGTCTGCGTGGGAATGCAAATGCTGTTTGACCGCTCGGAAGAAGGCGACACTGCCGGCCTCGGCATTTTTGCCGGGGCTGTCGAGCGATTCCGACCGGCGGAGCCCGCCATCAAGGTGCCTCACATGGGCTGGAATGAGGTTGAATTCGCCGACTCAAACACGAACGCACTGTGCATGTTCGACGGCGTCCCCAACCGGCAACGTTTCTATTACGTGCACTCCTATTTCTGTGTTCCGGCAGAATCGGCTATTGTGGTGGCTACAACAGATTACGATGGACGCTTTACGGCGGCGATTGCTCGCGATAATATTTTTGCAACGCAGTTCCACCCGGAAAAAAGCCATCACGCCGGCCTGACGCTATATAAGAACTTTCTGAAAACGAATCCGTAGCACTTTCTACTTTTTTCCTCTCGCCTTCCGCCTTCCACATCGACGCTGCCAGACTATGACTTGCTTGCTGCCGACGCCGTTCAAGCGCTCTTTCTCACCGCACTCTCATTGCTTAACCACCACACATCATGCTGATCATTCCGGCGATTGATATCAAAGACGGTCACTGTGTTCGCCTCGAGCAGGGCGACATGCAACGGGCGACGATCTTCTCAGAGAACCCAAGCGAAACCGCGCAGCGTTGGAAGGATCTCGGCTGCAAGCGATTGCACGTCGTGGATCTTAACGGCGCGTTCGCCGGCAAGCCGAAGAACGAGACTGCGATTAAGCAGATCATCTCGGTGATGGGCGATGACGTTCCGGTGCAACTTGGTGGTGGCATTCGCGACCTCGATACTATCGAGCGCTACCTCGACGACGGCGTGACCTATATCGTCATCGGCACTGCTGCGGTCAAGAATCCAGGTTTCTTGCATGAGGCGTGTGACGCTTTCCCTGGCCACATCATCGTCGCCCTCGATGCCAAAGACGGCAAAGTCGCCACTGATGGTTGGTCGAAACTCTCCGGTCACGACGTGATTGACCTCGCCATGCGATTTCAGGACTACGGTGTCGAAGCCGTTTTGTACACTGATATCGGTCGCGACGGGATGCTGACCGGCGTCAATATTGAAGCCACTGTCAAACTCGCGCAGTCGCTGACCGTACCGGTTATTGCTTCGGGTGGACTCAACGATCTGGCCGATGTGAAGAGGCTCAAGGCGGTTGAGGCAGAGGGCATCATGGGTGTCATCGCCGGTCGCGCCATTTACGAGGGCAAACTCGACTTCAAAACGGCACAAGAGGCGGGCTAGTCCCGCCTCGCCCCGCCCCGCTCCGAAATGCTCGCCAAACGTATCATCCCCTGTCTTGACGTCAACGCCGGCCGTGTGGTCAAGGGTGTCAATTTCGTCAATTTGCGCGACGCCGGCGACCCGGTAGAGATCGCAAAAAAATATAACGACGATGGTGCCGATGAGATCACGTTTCTCGATATCACCGCCAGTTCAGACGCGCGTGACATGATTTTGCATGTCATCGAGCGGGTCGCCGATCAGGTCTTCATTCCGCTGACCGTCGGCGGCGGGGTGCGCAAGGTGGAAGATGTGCGGCGGCTGATGAACGCCGGTGCTGACAAGGTCAGCATTAATACGTCAGCGATCACCACGCCACAGTTGGTTCGTGATGCGGCCGACCGCTTTGGCTCACAGGCGATCGTCGTGGCCATCGACGCACGCAAACGCAAAGGTGCCGACGGCTGGGAGGTATTTACCCACGGCGGTCGCAACGCAACCGGACTGGATGCAATTGAATGGGCGCGTCACGTCACCGAGACGCTCGGCGCGGGTGAAATTTTGCTCACCAGCATGGATCGCGACGGTACCAAGTCCGGCTTTGACCTCGTTCTGACGCGTGCTGTTGCCGAGGCGGTCAGCGTGCCGGTCATTGCCTCCGGCGGTGTCGGTAATCTTGATCATCTGGCCGATGGTGTGATTGAAGGGCACGCCGATGCGGTGTTGGCTGCCAGCATTTTCCATTTTGGTGAGTACACGATCGCCCAAGCCAAGGCACACCTGCGCGAACGCGGTATCGAGGTGCGCCAATGAGTACCGCCAATGCCCTAACCACAACCATGGTTCTGGACGCCGTGAAGTGGAACGCCGACGGCTTGGTGCCGGCCATTGCGCAAGACAGCAGCACCAACGAGGTCCTCATGCTTGCCTACATGAATCGCCAATCATTGGCGCTGACCATTTCAACCGGCGATGCTCACTATTTTTCCCGTTCCCGTCAGGCGCTTTGGAAGAAGGGCGAGACGTCTGGACACATCCAGCACGTGAAAGAGCTGCGGCTTGATTGTGACGGCGACACCGTATTGATAAAGGTCGAGCAGGTTGGCGGTATTGCCTGCCACACCGGTCGCCGAAGATGCTTTTTTAATCGCCTCGAGTCGGGTGCATGGGTGCTCACCAGTGACAGCGACCCGCTACTGATATCGCCCGGCAGTTTTCCCAAGGATTGATATGACGCACGAATCCAGCCCATCAGACTTGGGCGCCGTGTTGAAACGCCTTGAAGCGACCATTAGCCAACGCCAAGGTGCCGCAGCGGGTAGTTCTTACGTCGCCAGTTTGAACGCCAAGGGCATCGACGCGATCCTCAAGAAGATTGGCGAAGAAGCCACCGAGACCATCATCGCCGCCAAGTCCGGTGCGCGCGACAAGATTATTTATGAGACAGCAGATTTACTGTTTCACATGTTGGTATTGTTGCAGCATCAGGATATCGCCTTCGATGACGTGCTGGCCGAATTAGCGCGTCGTGAGGGCACGTCGGGGATCGACGAAAAAAACGCAAGATAGCGAATTTAAAAGCGAAGCAAGGCGGCGGATGGACAACCCTACTATTTTCGGCAAGATCATTAGCGGTCACATTCCGGCGAGGAAGGTATTCGAGGACGATGACGTACTGGCGTTCCACGATATCCACCCGCTGGCGGAAGTGCACTTCCTGATCATTCCCAAGAAATTTATTGCCACGTTGGCCGACGCCACGCCGGCCGATACCGAGCTGCTTGGCAAGATGCTGGCGCTAGTGCCGGTGCTGGCGGCCGAACAAGGCCTGACGGGGGGATTTCGAACCGCCATCAACACCGGCGAGCAGGGCGGGCAGGAGGTGTATCATTTGCATATTCATGTGTTTGGCAATCGCCCGGGAGGCGAACCGCTACGAGTCATAGCGGGCAAGGCCTGACACAGACCTCGATTCCACTGGGCGCAGTCCTACCGCGACAGTCCCGGCAATCGACCCCCTGGCGGCTACCGACCGTCAACTCAATTTGGCAAGGCGTGGGTCGGCGGCGGGTGGCGAACGCTTACCCGGCTGTCACGCGGATGACTTGTCCATGATTAAACTATTCGTTTTGACCCGTAACGGCATCCCAATTGCCGCTGCATATTGTTTGTGAGGAGAACACCATGGGAAGTTTTAGCATTTGGCATTGGCTGGTCGTGCTGGTAATCGTATTGCTGGTATTTGGCACCAAGAAGTTGCGCAATATCGGCGGCGATTTGGGCGGCGCCGTAAAGGGTTTCAAGGACGGCATGAAGCCGGGCGACGAAGAGAAAAAGCCCGACCAGATTGCCGAGAAATCCGGTGTGACGGTCGAAGGCGAAGTCAAAGACAAGCAAAAGTCTTGACGCTGCGCTCTGGAACGCAGTGAACGCCAGGCAAGCATATGTTTGACGTCGGCATGTCCGAATTCGCCCTCTTAGGCGTCGTTGCGCTCGTCGTGCTGGGCCCAGAGCGGCTGCCCAAAGTTGCACGGACGGCCGGCCACTTGTTCGGCCGCTTACAGCGTTACGTAGCGAACGTGAAGTCAGACATCAATCGCGAGATGGAGATGTCGGATTTGGCGAAGGTCAAGGAGGAAGTGCAGTCGGCCGTTAAGTCGTTTGAGAACACCGTCAACGAGCACGCCAACGCAGTACAGTCGGAAGTGGCCGCGCTTGAAAAATCTGCCGCCGCGCCGGTTGCCCCCGTGCCTTCGGCCGTTTCTGCAGCCCCGTCGCAAGCAGATTTGTTGATCGAACAGGAAGCTGGACTGCCGCCGATTACCTCGACGGTGCCGCCGCCGCCAGTGACGCACTGGCAAGTACCTTCGGTGGCGTATGCGCCCGTACAAACCGCACATCAATCGTTTGACCTTGGCATCGAAGCGCCGCGGCGAATCGCGCCGTAGCCAAGAATCGATATGTCAGACAGCCCGCAAGATACCTTTGTTTCCCACCTAGTCGAGTTGCGAAACCGACTGGTCATCTGTTTGATCGTCTTTGCGGTCATTCTGGTGCCCTTGGTCACGCCACCCTGGTTTATCGCCGGCAAGCTGTTCGATTTCATTTCAGCACCGATGATGGCCGCGCTGCCGCAGGGCTCAAAAATGATCGCCACCGGCGTCATCGCGCCGTTCTTCATCCCGCTCAAGATCGCCATGATGACGGCGTTCCTGATCGCACTACCGGTCATCCTTTACCAACTGTGGGCGTTCGTCGCGCCGGGCCTGTATAAGCACGAAAAGCGTTTTGTATTGCCGCTGATCGTGTCGAGCACGCTGTTGTTTTTTATCGGCATGGCGTTCTGTTACTTTTTCGTTTTCAAGATGGTCTTTACCTTCATCGCACAATTAGCGCCGGCCTCGATCAACGTCGCGCCGGACATTGAAAATTACTTCGGTTTTGTGATGGGCATGTTTCTCGCCTTCGGCATGGCCTTCGAAACGCCGGTGGTGGTGGTGGTGTTGGTCGCGACTCGCTTGGTATCGCTCGAGGTGCTGCGCGAAATACGCCGTTATGTGATCGTCGGCGCGTTCGTGGTGGCCGCCGTGGTTACGCCGCCCGATGTCGCATCGCAATTAGCGCTGGCGATTCCACTGTGCATCCTCTACGAAATTGGATTGATTGCGGCGCGATTCGTTACCCCACCCGGCGCGAGCGCCGAGCAGAAAACGGAGGCTGGCGCGACGTGAGGCTACGTAGTCTTCAATTCACCGTTGCGCTGCTGCTGTTGGCGGCTTGCACGAGGGCAGAGCACGCACTCGGCTGGGGCAACGAAGTTCATCGCATTACCGGCCTGATGGCGCAGGAGATGCTGACGCCGCGCGCACGAATTGCCGTCAATCAACTGCTCGACGGCGGTGATCTGGCCGACGCGTCGGTGTATATGGACATTTATCGCGAGGCATTGAAGCGCGAGGTGCCGGCATCCGAACGATGGCATTACGACAACCGCCCCGTATGTGGCGAGCCCGCAGCACTCGGCACGTATTGTCCGGAGGGCAACTGCGCGTCCCGGCAAGTGCCGCGCTGGTTCAACGTACTCGCTGACACATCAAGGTCGAAAGAAGAGCAACGGCAGGCGCTCAGATTTCTGGTGCATATCGTTGCGGACTTGCACCAGCCGCTGCACGCAGCGGACGACAATGACTCCGGTGGCAGCGCCAAAATAATGTTGATGCCCGGGGCCAACGCGCCACGCAATCTGCACTTGGTGTGGGACGTTGAGTTGCCCAAGATTTCCACGCGAGGGCTGTCGGAACTGCAGGTGGCGAAAGACCTTATCGCAAACCACCAGAGCAAATTTGCTGAGTGGATGGGTGGCGACGCCGTTCTTTGGACGGCCCAGTCGCACGGCATCGCCAGGCGCCTCGCCTATGGCAAGCTGCCCGGTTTCTCGTGCGGAGTGCTAGACGGGAAGCCAGCCGGGTTGCGCGACGGCAAGCCGTGGACTGACGAGCCGCTACCACTACCGCGCGATTACGTAGAGGGCGCGACCGGTATCATCCCGATTTTGGTGGCACAGGCAGGCGCGCGCATCGGTGGATTGCTCAACGCCGCCCTCGACCCGGACGGCGCAAGAAAGGCGCCCGCGGCACTGCGTTCAGCACCGCCGCCACCACCACCGACCGCCTCCATGCCGGCGGCCACGTCGCTCAAGGACGCGTTATCGCGTCCGCCCGCAGCGCAAGTCCCTCCAAAGTAACAAAGCAAACCCGTTTATCGGCGGGGGTTTTGAGGCATTTTTGCCGCAAAAGCCCCGTCCCTCCTACAGTTTTGCCGCCGGTTGATCTGCGGCGGTTGGCATAGTCGCGGCGAACTCGATAGAATCGGTATTAAACGCGGGTGTAGTTCAATGGTAGAACGGCAGCTTCCCAAGCTGCATACGAGGGTTCGATTCCCTTCACCCGCTCCAAGATGCGCCCCATCTGGGCGTTTTCATTTTGGAGCCGTGCCTTCGGGTCAGAGCCGTCAACGGTTCAACGAGGCGCAGTCTGGGCGAATGCGACCGGATGCGCCCGCCGACGGCTAATGGTCATCGGCGATTGGGCGCGCCGAGACGGTGTTTACCACCCGTCCATCATCACCGACCATGACCGCGAAATCCGTGATGTACCCCCAAGTGTCAATGTAGCGGTAATCCCAAGCGGTGGCCTTTAGGTTGTCAAATCGCACGCGCCGGTGGGGCTTGCCGATCGCCGCCTCAACGTCAACGGCAGTCATCCCGGTGAAAATGCGCTAGGCCCGGTCATCATCCAATCCCGGTGTGAAGAAATAGCTGCCGCCAGTGTTTGAACACGCGCAGGCAAGGCTGACGATTAGCAGGGCGATGACGCGGACCAAAGAACGCGGGAGCCCGCTACGGGGCTGCTGGGGCGCTTGAACAGGGCTAGCGGGCTTCAACACGATCGCCAGACTTTGCAGAGGGGGTTGCCAGCGAGGCGGTGTGGTGCAAAACGTGGCACCTTCGTCAACCACCGAGAACGTCTAGGGAAGCTCTGATTAAGTAAATTTCTTCGCTTCGATTTTTGCCAAATGAGGTTGTTGCTCACGCAAGAAATTCTCCCTACATATTAGACGTATGCGGCGTCGAATTTCTTGCGAGTTTGGCAACTGCGGCGCCTAGCCTGACTTAGAACTGAACTTAATCAGAGGTTCCCTAGCTCTCCCCACAGGCATTTCAATGATCTTCTTGCATGACGTCAAGCCAATGTCACGAGCTTTGAATTGCGAGGATGGATGCAGACGCTGTAAGCCGCCGCCAGTCGCCGCAATCAAGACTCGGGCGACAACCCATCTTCGATCAACACCCGCGCCAGCGCTGCCTCCAGCATCGTTCTTGCTGCGCCAGTGACATCTTGGAGATGGAGATGCAGCGCGGCATCCTTGGTCCCCGGCACCGAGCATTCGATGCTGTAGAGCTCGAAGCTCACCAGCAGCATGACGAGCTCAGCCAAGTGACGCGGGCATTCACAGGCGACCGTCGACCGCATCTCCGTCAAAGCGACGAGTTCGGTATCGCTATAGCGCCGCTGATTCGCCTGAGTGCTGCGCGCGGGCGTTGCTGCTGGCGGCCGCGATGCGACGACCAGCCTCGCCAATTCCTTGCCGGTGACTGGCTCGCGGCGCACCGTCACGCCGGCCGTGCGCAGGCCTTCGGCGACCGCTTCCGTGCCGAACGAATAGACCACGATGACATTTGCCGCCGGCAGGCCGGCCTGCAGTGCCGTCACGCGCTTAGCGACCGACGCATGTAATGAAGGCACGTGGATGACGAGCACATCGGCGCCGCCGGCGCGGGGAACTTCGCGCTCCGCATGACTAAGGTCGTCGAAGACAAGCGCGGGTGCCGGTCGCAGCCGGCCCTCGAGCTTGCGCGCGGCGGCCTGGCCGACGGCGAGAACCCGTTGTACCCCCGCTGACGGTATCTGGTTGCCCGACGACAGCATGACCAGCGCATCGGCATCGAGGTGCGCCACCGTGCCAATCGCATGGCCTTCGAGCGTGAGCCGCTTGATAAGGCGCAGGCGCTCGATGTCTTTCATCGAATAGTTGCGCTGGCCCGAGGCTGACTTGGGTGGCGTCACGACCCCGTATCGATGCTCCCAGATGCGTAGTGTCGAAGGCGATAGGCCGGCCAAGCGCGCAGCGGTACCGCTGCGCATCAGCGTCTTTTTAACGGGCTTGTCAGCGGCGGTCGGCTCGGTCATGGGTCGGCATTTCGGTTGGTTAATGGAATAGCGAAATTATAACCCAATTATCTACTTGACACGACATTGAAACACTAATATGACTCAAAAATGCTGTATTACCTACTCATAAGCGTTTCATTTGTGCGCGGTGTGCTAAATTTGCCTCCATGCAAGCAATGCCATCAGCGACAAGTTTTCCCGCCTCAACGCAGGTCGGCGCAGCCCTCACCGTCTATTACGATGGTGCATGCCCGGTGTGCTCGCGCGAGATTGCGGTGTACCAGCAGCAGGCGGGATCTGAGGCGTGCGTTTGGATCGATGCGTCATCGTGCCCCGAAGCGGCGCTCGGTACCGGCCTGTCACGCGACGCGGCGCTGGCGCGCTTTCACATTCGCCGCGCCGACGGCGTGCTGGTCGACGGCATGCGCGGGTTCGCCGCCTTGTGGCGCGCGCTGCCGCGTTTTGCCTGGGCGGGCCGCATCGCCTCGATCGGGCCCCTCGCGCTGCTGCTCGACTTCGCTTACCGCGTATTTTTGCGGGTGCGCCCGCTCTGGCAAGCAGCGCGCAAGGTATCAACTTCAAAGGGGCGGCCATGATCCTCGACACCGCCCCGATTCATGCAGCGATCAGTTGCGCTTCTCTGGCGGACGCCACGGCGATCTCGTTTTTGCGAGCAAGTGCCAAGTCCCCGATGACAGCGGCGGTGCGCCGGTTCACTCGGCATCGGCCATTCAATTCGGTGTCGGACCAGACGTCCTGCACCGCACTTCGTTCAGCAGCCGCTGAACTCATGCAACACTGAATAGAAAGTAATCCATGCACGATATTATCGACACCGCCGTCGCGGCCGGAAGCTTCAAGACCCTTGCCGCTGCGCTAACCGCGGCAAACCTCGTCGACACACTCAAAGGCCCCGGCCCGTTCACCGTTTTTGCGCCGACCGATGAGGCATTCGCCAAGCTGCCTGCCGGCACGGTGGAAAGCCTGCTGAACGACATCCCAAAGCTCTCCGCCATCCTGACCTACCACGTGGTCGCTGGCAAAGTGCTTGCCGCCGACGTCATGACGATGGACGGCCAATCGGCCACGACAGTCAACGGTGCCGCGCTCGCAATCAGCACCAAAGACGGCGTCAAGCTCAACGGCACCGCCTCCGTCGTGACGACCGACATCGCCTGCACCAACGGCGTCATCCACGTGATCGATACGGTGTTGATCCCGGCGTAAACAAGCACCAGTGCAATACCTGCCGGGCGATGTGAGGGGAACAGCCTGCATCGACCTGGGGGGAGTGGGGGCGGCGGTTAACAGCCGGCGCGCAGCAACCAGACGTAGACACTGGCCCCACAAGTAGGCGCAGCAAAATGAATAAGCAGTTTTCCTTACACTCTGAAAGGCCAACATGAATAAACTTCTGACAGATCCAGGTCGTTTTTGGACCAAGACCCGAATCGCAGCCATGGCAGTCCCGCTGATCGGGGCCGCCATCGCAGCCGGGTCGGCGCACGCAGGCACGAGTCCAGCGCTGAAACAAGATGACTTCGTCGGGATATCCTTCTGGATCATCTCAATGGCGTTAATCGCAGCGACGGTATTCTTCTTCCTCGAACGCGACAGAGTGTCGCCAAAGTGGAAGACCTCGCTCACCGTTTCCGGGCTGGTCACGCTCATCGCCGCAGTGCATTACTTCTATATGCGCGATGTCTGGGTCGAGACTGGCGCGACGCCTACCGTGTTCCGCTACATCGACTGGCTGATAACAGTGCCGTTGCTGATGATCGAGTTCTATCTGATCTTGGCGGCGATCACTAAAGTCTCGGCCGGCGTTTTCTGGCGTCTGATGATCGGCACGATGGTTATGTTGATCGGCGGCTACATGGGCGAGGCAGGGTACATGCCTGTTTGGCCGGCGTTTATTATCGGCATGGCGGGTTGGGGCTACATCCTGTACGAAATCTTTCTGGGTGAAGCCGGCAAGATCAATGCGGCGCATGCGCCTCCGGCGGTTCAGTCGGCCTTTAACGCGATGCGCCTGATTGTGACCTTTGGCTGGTCAATTTATCCACTCGGGTACTTCTTTGGCTACCTGACCGGCGCAAGCCCTGCCGACAGCGCCAACGCACTCAACATCATTTACAACGCAGCCGATGTATTGAACAAAATCGCCTTTGGTTTGATCATTTGGTCGGTCGCTGTGAGCGAGTCCGAGAGAGCGGCGAAGGTCTAGTAGACGTCAAGACGGGGTCGGGCCAAGCGGCTCGGCTCCGTCGTTAACAACACGCACCATGAAAGCACTTGTGATTGGCGCCGGGTTCGGCGGCATTGCAGCAGCGCTGCGACTGCGCGCCAAAGGCTACGAGGTCTCGCTCATCGATCGCTGTGCCGGTCTCGGTGGGCGAGCCCAAGTTTTCGAACGCGGCGGCTTTAAGCACGACGCGGGGCCGACGGTGATCACCGCGCCCTTCCTGTTCGAGGAACTCTTTGCCTTGTTTGGGGAGAGGTTGGAAGACCATGTGCAGTTAGTACCGCTAACGCCCTGGTACCGGTTTCATTTTCCGGACAACACGCAATTTGATTACGGCGGCACGCTCGACGAAACGCTAGCCGAGATCGCGCGCATTGAGCCTGCCGACTGCGACGGTTACCGCAGGCTGCTCGCGCAGTCTGAGAAGATATTCAACGTTGGTTTTTTACAGTTGTCGGCTGTGCCGTTCCATCGCTTCGGCGCGATGCTCAAGCAAATTCCGGCGCTACTGCGCCTGCGCAGCTATGACACCGTCTGGCAGTTGGTGTGCCGACACCTGAAGAATCCCAAGCTGCGACAGGCATTTTCGATTCAGCCGCTGTTGGTGGGTGGCAATCCGTTCGACACCACCAGCATCTACGGCCTGATCCACTACCTCGAACGTGCCCACGGCGTACACTTCGCGATGGGCGGCACCGGGGCGCTCACTGCCGCGCTCGGTGCGTTGATGGCTAGGCACGGAATCGATGTGCAGCTCAACACAACCGTACGCCGCATCGATGTCTATGAAGGCGTCGCGTCGGGCGTCACGTTGGTGGACGGCTCCTCAATCGCGGCCGACCTGGTCGTGTCCAACGCCGACCCGGGGCATTTGTACGCCACCATGATCCGTCCCGAAGACCAAGCACCCTCGGCACGATTAAAACTTGCCGCCGCAGAGTTTTCAATGGGCCTGTTCGTCCTCTACTTTGGCACCACCCGTCAGTACCCGGACGTTGCGCATCACACCATCTGGCTCGGCGAGCGTTACCGCGAACTGCTGGCTGATATCTTCGACCAGAAGGTGCTGTCGGAAGATTTCTCGCTCTACCTTCATCGCCCGACGGCCACCGATGCCAGCTTTGCGCCGCCCGGCTGCGATAGTTTTTACGTGCTGTGCCCCGTGCCCAATCTGAAGGGCGCGATCGACTGGGCGGTGCAGGGGCCGCGGCTGCAGGCGCGCATCGTTGCCGCGCTTGAGGACACGATACTGCCGGGCCTCAGCGAATCCATCACGAGCGACTTTTACATGACACCTGAAAACTTCCGCAGCGACTATCTGAGCACCCACGGCGCGGGATTTTCGGTCGCGCCGCTGTTTCGTCAGTCAGCCTGGTTCCGCTTTCACAACCGGGCCGAGGGTATTCGCAACCTCTATCTCGTCGGTGCCGGGACGCACCCCGGTGCCGGACTGCCAGGCGTGCTGTGCTCGGCCAAGGTGATGGACGCACTTGTGCCTTCGGCTGAAAGCTTCGCACAATCGGCGGTGAGCACGACACCGACACCCGCGTTGCAAAGCGCCGACCTGGTGCTGTCACGCAAGGGCAAGAGTTTCCACTGGGCACGCCGCTGGATGGCGCCAGGCCACGCTGCGCGCGCCACGCGGCTGTATGGCTTTTGCCGCTACGTCGACGACCTTGCGGACGAAGACTGTGCCGGCCAGGACCCGCGCGCGGCCCTCGCGCTCGTCACGCAAGACGTCGCCAGCGGCACCTCACAGAACCCGATCGTAGCCGACGCAATCGCGCTGATGCGCGAGTGCTCTATACAGCCCGCGCTAATCCTCACCTTCATTGACGGTATCACCTCGGATCTGGACGGTGTTCGCATCGCCGACGAGGGTGCGCTACTTCGCTACTGCTACCAAGCCGCAGGGACGGTCGGCGAGATGATGTGCAGAGTGTTGGGTTGCAACGACCCGGCCGCGCTACTCCATGCGGTCGACCTGGGGATTGCGATGCAACTGACCAACATTTGCCGCGATGTCGCCGCCGATGCCGCCGCCGGCCGCCGTTACCTGCCGGCCTCGATGGTTGGAGACGTGGCAGCGCAAGCGCTGGTTGAGCCGGCGCTGGACTTGCAGCCCCGATTGTGCGCCTGCATCGATGACCTGCTCGACACCGCTGACCGCTACTACCGCAGTGGCGAGGCCGGCTTGGCGCACCTGCCTATAGGCGCACGTTGCAGCATCTTGGTCGCCGCGCGCACCTATCGCGCCATCGGCACGCGACTTCGCGAGCACAACAACGCGTACTGGCTTGGTCGCACGGTCGTACCGCAGCGAACCAAGACGCTCGTGACGATGCGGGCGCTGGTGTCGACGCCGTTGCTGCCGCGATTTTGGGTGCCTGCCCGACAGCACGACGCCGCGCTGCACAGTGCCTTGTCGGCATTCCTTTGCGCTGACGCATCGCGCAACAGCCGGCATGTCTGACACGTTCGACTTGGTCATCCTTGGCGGTGGATGTGCCGGGCTCAGCCTGTCGATGGCACTCGCCGCGCGTGGCGCGCTTTGCCCGCGCACGCTGGTGATCGAGTCCCGTACCGAGTACACGAACGACCGCACCTGGTGCTTTTGGCGCGACCGCCCCGCGCCTGTTCCGTACCCAACCCAGCACGGCTGGCAGACGATGCGGCTGGAGCATGGCGGCCGGAGTGTATTGCTCGACTGCGGATCGACGCCTTACCGAATGGTGGCAGCACACGACTTCTATGCCGCTGCCCAGGCGGTAATCGAACCACAACCGAACGTCGCATTGTGGCTCGGCACATCGGTCGTCGGCGAGCCGAGTCGCAGCAACGACGTGTGGAACATCCGCACGAGCTCGGGGAACGTGGTGACCCGCTCGGTTGTTGACACGCGGCCAGCGCACCCGCCGCGCCGTGACGGTGCGACGTTGTGGCAATCGTTCTACGGCCACGAGATCGAATGCGGGGCGGCCGTATTCGACCCGTCGACCGTGGACTTGATGAATTTCCTTGCGCCGGATGCGCGTCATATACCGTTCGTCTACGTGTTGCCGATCACTACGACGCGTGCGCTCGTCGAGGTCACGGTGTTCGGCGCGACGCCGCTGGCTCCGCGTGAACTGAGCGCTTGGCTAGACGCCGCAATCGCGCAGCGCGTCGGCGACGCGCCCTTTACGACGCTGCGTAGCGAGCACGGCATCCTGCCGATGGGCCTGAATGAGGCACCGGTGTCGGCGCACAAAAGCTATGTCAGGGTCGGCGTGATGGCCGGTGGTGCCCGACCGAGCACCGGGTATGCCTTTCAACGCATTCAACGCTGGGCCCGAGAATGTGACGACGCGCTGGTGAGCTGCGGCCATCCGGTTGGGCATCAGCCCGATGCTTTGCCGCTGCGCTTGATGGACCAGATTTTTCTTGACGTGTTGCGTGCCGACCCGAGCCGCGGCGGCGCGATCTTCTTCTCGCTGTTCAGTCGCGCCGATCCGGCTCGGGTGATTCGCTTCCTGAGCGGCACCGCGGGCGTTGTCGATAGCCTCGCGGTGGTGGCCGCGATGCCAGTCTTGCCGTTCGTTAAAGCCGCGCTGGCCATGACGCGACGCCGTAATCGCAGCAGCGAAGTTCAGAGCGCCGTATGAGTCCGTGGGGCCGTCCCAAGGGCGTACACCGAAACTTGCAGCCCGAAGGCACTCGAACGAGCTTGCCGCGCCGAACCACGGGCGAACACCGCAGTGTGCCGTCCGCGGGCACACCCATGAGTCTC
>Ga0209181_10002612_pt1 | contig 29214 bp, 29 predicted proteins | sample MAT05_FD_187208 | JGI IMG/M metagenome (GOLD analysis project Ga0209181, IMG submission 187208) | Freshwater microbial communities from Lake Fryxell liftoff mats and glacier meltwater in Antarctica - MAT-05 (SPAdes) (version 2) | ecosystem: Environmental > Aquatic > Freshwater > Ice > Liftoff...
CACGCCGGCCGTGCTGCAGGCGCTGCTGGCGAAGGGCGCGCTGGGCCAGAAGAGCGGCGCCGGCTTCTACCGCAAGGTGGGCAAGGACATCCTGCAGCTCGACGCGGCCAGCGGCGAGTACGTGGCCAGCGGCAAGAAGGCCGACGAGATCGTCGCGCGCATGCTGAGAAAGCCGCCGGCCGAGCGGCTCAAGCTGCTGCGCGAGAGCAGCAATGTGCAGGCGAAGTTCGTCTGGGCGATCCTGCGCGACAGCTTCCACTACTGCGCGGTGCACCTGCACGACATCGCCGACAACGCGCGCGACATCGACTTCGCGATGCGCTGGGGCTTCGGCATGAGCCAGGGCCCGTTCGAGCTGTGGCAGGCCGCCGGCTGGGCCACGGTCGCGCAGTGGGTGCAGGACGACATCGTGGCCGGCCACGCGTTGAGCCGCGCGCCGCTGCCGGCCTGGGTGTTCGAAGGCCCTGTCGCCGAGCGCGGCGGTGTGCACATGCCTGAAGGGTCATGGAGCCCGGCCCGACAGGCCTTCGTCGGCCGCAGCATGTTGCCGGTGTACGCGCGCCAGGCCTTCCCGGAGACCGTCTTCGGCGCTGGCGCCCCGGCCGTGCTGTCGGCCGGCAAGGAAGAGTTCCGCAACGAGGAGATCCGCGTCTGGAGCCTGGACGGCGAGGTGCTCGTCGCCAGCATCACGGCCAAGCTGCACCTGATCAGCCCGGCGGTCAGCGAAGGCCTGCTGAGCGCGGTGGAGATGGCCGAGCGGCAGTACCAGGGCCTGGTGATCTGGTCGCCCGACGATGTGTTCTCGGCCGGCGCGAACCTCGAGTCGCTGATGCCGGTGTTCATGAAGCTGGGCGCCAAGGGCATCCTGCCCGAGGTGAAGAAGCTGCAGGACATGATGCTCGCGCTGCGCTACGCGCAGGTGCCGGTGGTGGCGGCGGTGCGCGGGCTGGCGCTGGGGGGCGGCAACGAGATCGCCATCCACTGCGCACGCCGCGTGGCGCACATGGAAAGCTACATGGGCTTCGTCGAGGTCGGCGTCGGGCTGGTGCCCGGCGGCGGCGGGCTGGCGTACCTCGCGCGCCGCGGCGCCGAGATGGCCGCGCTGGCCAACCAGGGCGGGGGCAGCGCGGCCGATCTGCTGACTTTCGTCAAGGACGGCATCACCAACGCGGCCACCGCAAGGGTGGGCACCGGTGCGATCGAGTCCAGGCGCCTGGGCTACCTGATCGAAGGCGACGTGATCGTGCCGCACAAGGACGAGTTGCTGCACGTGGCCACCGTGCAGGTGAAGGCGATGGCCCAGAGCACCTGGCAGCCACCGGTGCGCGCGCCCTTCCCGGTGGCCGGGCGCGGCGCGCTGGCCACCATCCGCGGGCAACTGGTGAACATGCGCGACGGCGGTTTCATCAGCGAGCACGACCTGCACATCGCCACGCTGGTGGCCGAGGTGGTCTGCGGCGGCGATGTCGATGCCGGCTCGCTCGTCACCGAGGAATACCTGATGACGATGGAACGCGAGCGCTTCTGCGCGCTGCTGGACCACCCGAAGACGCAGGAACGCATCATGGGCATGCTGCAGACCGGCAAGCCCGTTCGCAACTGAAGGGGCGACAAGATGACTCAGAAACAGGTTCAGGACGCGTACATCGTGGCCGCCACGCGCACGCCGATCGGCAAGGCGCCGCGCGGCATGTTCCGCCACACGCGGCCCGACGATCTGCTGGTGGCGGCCATCCGCAGCGCGCTGGCGCAGGTGCCGGGGCTGGACGCCAGGGCGATCGAGGATGCGGTGATCGGCTGCAGCTTTCCCGAGGGTGAGCAGGGCATGAACATGGCGCGCGCCGCGATGGTCATGGCCGGGCTGCCGCACTCGGTGGGCGGGGTCACGGTGAACCGCTTCTGCGCCTCGGGGCTGTCGGCGATCCAGATGGCTGCCGACCGCATCCGCGTCGGCGAGGCCGAGGTGATGATCGCCGGCGGTGCCGAGAGCATGAGCATGGTGCCGATGGGCGGCAACAAGCCCAGCTTCAACCCCGAGATCTTTGCCAACGACGAGAACGTCGGCATCGCCTACGGCATGGGGCTGACCGCCGAGAAGGTGGCCCAGCAGTGGAAAGTGGGCCGCGAGGCGCAGGACGCCTTCGCGCTGGCCTCGCACCAGAAGGCGCTGCGCGCCATCGAGGCGGGCGAGTTCAGCGACGAGATGACCGCCGTCGACATCGTCAGCCGGCTGCCCGACCTGAGCAGCGGCGGCACCACGGTCAGCACCCGCCGCGTGGCGCTGGACGAAGGCCCGCGCGCCGACACCACCGCCGAGGCACTGGCGAGGCTGCGGCCCGTGTTCGCAGTCAAGGGCAGCGTCACCGCAGGCAACAGCAGCCAGACCAGCGACGGCGCCGGCGCGCTGATCCTGGCCAGCGAGCGTGCCATCAAGACCTACGACCTGAAGCCGCTGGCGCGCTTCGTCAGCTTTGCCGTGCGCGGCGTGCCGCCGAAGATCATGGGCATCGGCCCCATCGAGGCCATCCCGGCAGCGCTGAAGTCGGCCGGGCTGTCGCTGTCGGCAATGGACTGGATCGAGCTCAACGAAGCCTTCGCCGCACAGGCGCTGGCGGTCATCGAGACCTGCGGGCTGGACCCGGCCAAGGTCAACCCGATGGGCGGCGCCATCGCGCTGGGCCACCCGCTGGGCGCCACCGGCGCCATCCGCGCCGCGACCGTGGTGCACGCGCTGCGCCGCCACAACCTGAAGTACGGCATGGTCACGATGTGCGTCGGCATGGGCCAGGGCGCGGCCGGCATCTTCGAACGAGTCTGAAGGACGCATGAACATGGATATCCGCACAGGCGTGGTCAACGGCGTGGCGACGATCGAGATCGCGCGCCCGCAGAAGAAGAACGCACTCACCGCCGCGATGTACCAGTCGATGGCCGAGGCGCTGCTGTCGGCGCGCGAGGACGCCAGCGTGCGCGCGATCCTGATCACCGGGCAACCGGGCATCTTCACCTCGGGCAACGACATCGTCGACTTCATGCAGCGGCCGAACATGGGCGCTGCCGGCCAGGGCAGCGACGCGATGGACTCGCCCGTGTTCCGCTTCATGCTTGCGCTGCTGGAGTGCGACAAGCCGGTGGTCGCGGCCGTCACCGGTGCGGCCATCGGCATCGGCACCACGATGCTGCTGCACTGCGACTTCGTCTACGTGGCCGACGACGCGCGGCTGGCGATGCCCTTCGTCGGCCTCGGGCTGGTGCCCGAGTTCGCCTCCAGCCTGCTGGTGCCGCAATTGATGGGCCACCGCCGTGCCGCCGAGCGGCTGCTGCTGGGCGACCCCTTCACCGCCGAGCAGGCGGTGGAGTGCGGCATCGCCAGCGCCGTGCTGCCGGCGGGCGAGGTGGTCAACCACGCGCGCCGCGTGGCCGAGCGCTTCAATGCCTTGCCACCGGGCGCGGTGCGCGAGGCCAAGGCGCTGATGCGCGGCCCGCAGCGCGAGGAGTTGCTGCGCACCATCCGCCACGAGGGTGAACTCTTCGCCGTCCGCCTCAAGAGCGCCGAGGCGATGGAGGCCTTCCAGGCCTTCTTCCAGAAGCGCGCGCCGGACTTTTCCAGGTTCTGACGCCCGCTCACCACCCCCACACCCGCCGCCGAACGATGTCGCTCACCCTCAAGCTGGCGCTGACGCCGCTGCTCGTCGCGCAGGCGATGCTCACGCGCCGGCGCATGCCGCGGCTGCCCGAGGCCACGGGCGGGCGTCACGGCAGCGTCGGCCAGGGCCCGCCGCTGCGGCTGCTGATTGCCGGCGACTCGTCGGCGGCCGGCGTGGGCGTGGTCGCGCAGCGCGACGCCCTGGCGCATCGGCTGGCCCGGCAACTGGCATCGCACCGCGCACTGCGTGTGGAGTGGCGGCTGATCGCCCGCAGCGGCCTGAGCACCGCACAGACGCTGCAGTTGCTGCAGGACGAGCCGCACTGGCATGCCGACGTGGCGGTGGTGGTGACCGGCGTCAACGACGTGATCGACCAGATCCCCACGCACCATGCAGTGGCTGCGCGCGAGGCGCTGGCCAACCGGCTGCGCAACGCGCACGGCGTGAGCCATGTGGTGTTTGCGCCGCTGCCGCCGATCCACCACTTCCCCGGGCTGCCCCAGCCGCTGCGCTGGGTGGCTGGCAGTGATGCGCGACGGCACAACCGGGCGCTGGCAGCCTGGGCCGCGACACGCGCCGATGTCTCGATGGTCGACATGGAAGTGCCACTGAACCGCGGCGTCATGGCCGCGGACGGCTTCCATCCCGGCGCACCGGTGTACCGCTACTGTGCGGCTGCCATCGCCGAACATCTGGCCGCCGTGCTGCGGCCGCACAACGAACCCGAGGAGGCTTCAGCATGCCCCAGACCATGACCCAGTCCACGACCCAGACCATGAATCAGACGCTCGCCGGCCGCACGCTCTTCGTCACTGGCGCCAGCCGCGGCATCGGCCTTGCCATCGCCACCCGCGCCGCGCGCGACGGCGCCAACGTGGTGCTGGTGGCCAAGACCACCGAGCCCAACCCCAGGCTGCCGGGCACGCTGTACAGCGCCGCCGAGCAGATCGAGGCGGCAGGCGGCCAGGCCCTGGCCGTGCCCACCGACATCCGCGACGAGGCCGCGGTGGCTGCGGCCGTGGCGGCTGGCGTGGCGCGCTTTGGCGGCATCGACATCCTGGTCAACAACGCCAGCGCGATCAGCCTGACGCCCACGCCGGCCACGCCGATGAAGCGCTTCGACCTGATGATGGGCGTCAACGCTCGCGGCACTTACTGCTGCACCCAGGCCTGTCTGGCCGAGCTGATCAAGAGTGCGCAGGCCGGGCGCAACCCGCATGTGCTGAACATGAGCCCGCCGCTGAGCATGAAGCCGCACTGGTTCAAGGCGCACACCGCCTACAGCATGGCCAAGTACGGCATGAGCATGTGCACGCTGGGCCACGCGGCCGAGTTCGCGCGCCACGGCATCGCCGTCAACAGCCTGTGGCCGCGGACGGCGATCAACACCGCGGCGCTGCAGATGATTCCGGGCGTGGACACCAACAAGTGCCGCACGCCGGAGATCCTGTCGGACGCCGCCTACCTGATCCTGACCAGCGATGCCAAGGCCACCACGGGCAACTTCTTCATCGACGACCTGCTGCTGGCCGAACACGGCATCACCGACCTCGAGCGCTACAGCGTGGTGCCGGGCACCACCGACTTCATCCCGGACTTCTTCGTCGATTGAGCCCGCGGCGCCCCCCGGGATGCGGGGGGGTGCTGCACGGCCGGCGGGTGCCAGAATTCCGGATTCGATCTTGCCCGGAGCTTCGTCATGGTCAGTTTGCAGCGCAGCCTTGCCGCCCTGGTGTTGGCCGGTTCGTTGGTGGCACCGGCTTCGGCGCTGACGCTCTACAACCCGGCCTTGGCGACGCTCCCCGCGGCGCAGGGCTGGACCACTTTCGGCATCAGCGCGCCGGCCGGCACGCAATCGGTCTCTGGCGCGCTGCTGCAATTCAGCAGCCAGGGCAACGGAAGCTTCGGCAACTTCAGTACCGCGCCCCAGGCGCTAGATACCACGGCCGGATTTCGACTGCGCTGGCAACTGAAGATCGACAGCGAGACCCACTCCGACCAGCGCGCCGGCTTCTCGTTGCTGATGCAGGGTGCCAACCAGGCCAAGTCGCTCGAGCTGGGGTTTTGGTCGGACAAGGTCTGGGCGCTGGACGCCAGCGGCAGCCTCGATCAATCGCTGGCCTATGTGCGTGGCGAAACCTGGGACTTCAACACCACCGCCGCATTGACCACCTACGAGCTGACGGTGGTCAGCGACCGCTTCAGCCTGAGCGCCAACGGCACTCCACTGTTCGCCGGCACGCTGCCCCTGCGCGACTACCTGGAGTTCCCGTTCCCGAACTCGCGTTACGTGTACGGGCAGTCGAACTTCCTGTTCTTCGGCGACAACAGCGGCAGCGGCACCTCGACGGCGCAGATCGGTCAGATTCACTTGCTGCCGGTGCCCGAGCCCTCGGCCGCGCTGTTGCTGGCCGCCGGGCTGGCGCTGGTCGGCTGGCGCGCGCGCCGCCGCTGAACTACTCGCGTGGCACCGGCCGCGGCTGGCCGTTGCCGTCGATCGCCACGTAGGTCAGCTTGGCCTCGGTCACCTTCACCACCTGCGGCGCGGCAGGGTTGCGCTCGGCATAGACCACCACCTGCACGGTGATCGAGGTGTTGCCGATGCGCAGCACCTTCGAATAGAAGCTCAGCAGGTCGCCCACCGAGACGGGCTGCTTGAAGACGAACTCGTTGACTGCCACCGTGGCGATGCGCCCCTTGGCGATGCGCACCGGCAGCACCGCGCCGGCCAGGTCCACCTGGGCCATGATCCAGCCGCCGAAGATGTCGCCGTTGTGGTTGCTGTCGGCCGGCAACGGCATCACGCGCATGACGAGCTCGCTGCCATCGTCCAGGCGCGGCGGCGACAACATCGCCGAGGGCGGGGTGGGGCTGTTCATCGGTCCGCTTGGGTCGGTGTGGGTAGGGGCGCGGGCTTGCGTGACCCGGCCCGGCCGGCCCGGCGCAGCGGCGACAATGATCGTTCGCCCATGCTGCCATTCCCCGTCCCGCTGTGGTCCAACGCTGCCAATGGCCGCCGCCGTCTGGCCAGCCGGCTGCGCAGGATCGAGCAAGTGTTCGGCATCGCGTCGATTGTGGGCCAGCCCGGCAGCCCGCAGCAGGTGGTGGATTACTACAGCCACTGCTTCGAGGCCTTCGGCCGCTACCACTCGACTGAGGGCGCGGTGCACCTGGCGCTCAACGACGGCGGCCGCTTCGACCCCGACGGTTTCTATGCCCAGGCGCGGTTGATCGACCAGGCCTGGCGCGACGGTCCGGCGCCGGCCGATGTGCTCGAGCTCGCCTTCGGCAAGGGCCTGAACCTGCTGTGGCTGGCGCCGCGCTGGCCCGAGGTTCGCTTCTCGGGCATCGACCTGACACCGCGCCATGTAGAACATGCGCAGGCGCAGGCGCAGCGCCTGGGTCTGGGCAACGTGCAGTTGCAGCAGGGCGACTTCCACACGCTGCCCTACGCCGATGCGTCCTTCGACGCGCTGTACTGCATCGAGGCCTTGTGCCACGCCACCGACGTGCCGCGCGCGCTGGCCGAGCTGGCGCGTGTGCTGCGTCCCGGCGGGGGGCTGACGCTGTTCGACGGCTACCGCACGCGCCAGGAACATGAGTTGTCGCCCGACGAGGTGCTGGCCATCACGCTGGTCGAGCGCTCGATGGCCACCGAGCGTTTCCAGCATGTCGCCGAGTTGCCCGCAGCGGCAGCGGCAGCCGGCCTTCGGCTGATCGCCACACGCCAGCTAGACGCGCAGGTGATGCCCAACCTCAAGCGGCTGGAGCGCCTGACCGGCGCCTGGCTGCGGGTGCCGGTGCTGGCGCGGCGCGCGCTGGCGCGTCGCTCGCCCGAACGCGGACGCAACCTGATCGCCGGCTGGCTGATGCCCCTGACGGTGGGCCTGGGGCTGCACAGCTATCGCCAGTTCAACTTCGAGAAGAGTGAATGAGACCACAACCACAGCGAAGCCTCCCCCGATGAGGGGCCAAGGCCGTACGCTTCCCGCCCCACCGGCGGCCGCCGGGCCGGCGCCGCCACGCACCGACTGGAGCACGCTTCGCCGGCTGCTGCCGTACCTGTGGGAGTACCGCTGGCGCGTCGGCGCCGCGCTGGCTTTCATGATCGGCGCCAAGGTCGCCATCGTCGGCGTGCCGGTGCTGCTGAAGACCTTGGTCGACGCGATGTCCTTCAAGCCGGGCGAGCCAGCCGCGCTGCTGGTGGTGCCGATCGGGCTGATCGTGGCTTACGGGCTGCTGCGCCTGTCCACGTCCTTGTTCACCGAGCTGCGCGAGCTGATCTTCGCCAAGGCGACAGAAGGCGCCTCGCGCAGCATCAGCCTGCAGGTCTTTCGCCACCTGCACGCCTTGAGCCTGCGCTTTCACCTCGAGCGCCAGACGGGGGGCATGACGCGCGACATCGAGCGCGGCACGCGCGCCGTGCATTCGCTGATCAGCTATTCGCTCTACAGCATCCTGCCCACGCTGATCGAGGTGACGCTGGTGCTGACGCTGCTGGCGGTGAAGTTCGACGTCTGGTTCGCCATCATCACGCTGGCCGCGCTGGCGCTGTACATCGGCTTCACGGTGACGGTGACCGAGTGGCGCACCAAGTTCCGCCGCGAGATGAACGAGATGGACTCGGCGGCGCATTCGCGCGCCATCGACTCGCTGCTGAACTACGAGACCGTCAAGTACTTCAACAACGAGGACTTCGAGGCCCGGCGCTACGACCACAACCTCGAGCGGCTGCGCCAGGTGTCGCTGAAGAGCCAGACGACGCTGTCGCTGCTGAACACCGGGCAGCAGCTGATCATCGCCGCCGCACTGGTGGCCATGCTCTGGCGCGCCACCGTCGGCGTGGCCGAGGGCCGCATGACGCTGGGTGACCTGGTGATGGTCAACGCCTTCATGATCCAGCTCTACATCCCGCTGAACTTCCTGGGCGTGATCTACCGCGAGATCAAGCAGAGCCTGACCGACCTGGACAAGATGTTCGGCCTGCTCGACCGCCACCGCGAGATCGCCGACGCGCCCGACGCCCGCCCGCTGCAGGTGACACGCGGCGTGGTGCGCTTCGAGAACGTCAGCTTCGCCTACGACCCCGCGCGTCCGATCCTGCACGGCGTGAGCTTCGAGATCCCGGCCGGCGGCACGCTGGCCGTGGTGGGGCCTTCGGGCGCGGGCAAGAGCACGCTGGCGCGGCTGCTCTACCGCTTCTACGACGTGGACGCCGCTGGCGGCGGGCGCATCACCATCGACGGCCAGGACATCCGGCAGGTCACGCAGGCCAGCCTGCGCCAGGCGATCGGCATCGTGCCGCAGGACACGGTGCTGTTCAACGACACGGTGGAATACAACATCGCCTACGGCCGCCCGGGCGCGGGCCGCGCCGAGGTGGAAGCGGCGGCCAAGGCGGCGCACATCCACGACTTCATCGCCAGCACGCCCAAGGGCTACGAGACGATGGTCGGTGAGCGCGGCTTGAAACTCTCCGGCGGCGAGAAGCAGCGCGTGGCCATTGCACGCACGCTGCTGAAGAACCCGCCGGTGCTGATCTTCGACGAGGCCACCTCGGCACTCGACTCGGCCAATGAACGCGCCATCCAGGCCGAACTCAAGAGCGTGTCGAAGGGCAAGACCGCGCTGGTGATCGCGCACCGGCTGTCCACGGTGGTGGACGCCGAGTGCATCGTGGTGATGGAGGCCGGCCGGGTAGTCGAGAGCGGCAGGCATGCAGAACTGCTGGCGCTTGGCGCGCGCTACGCCGAGATGTGGCGGTTGCAGCAGTCGGGTGAGGCGACGGAGAGTTCGCCTCAGCCATGAAAAACGCCCGCGCGCGGCGGGCGTTTTCAGCCGCGAGGAGCGGTCAGATCGGCTGAGCCTGCGGGAAGCGGCGGCGGCGCGAAACCGCTATGGCGCCGCCGAGCGCGGCGATCACCAGGGCGAGGCTGGCGGGTTCGGGCACTTGGTTGCCCGGGCCGCCGGGTGAGGTGGTGCCTTGTGGCGTCGCGGAACCAAAGGTGAGGTTGTCGAGAAGGACGGTATTGCCCATTCCGGAGAAGACGACCTTGAAACCCGGTTCGTTGCCCAGATTCAACGAAAAGGTGCTCCAACCGCAATAGCCGCCGTCCTCATATCCGGGCTCGCCGAAGTTGAACACCGTGCATTGGCTATTAGTCAACGCTGAGATCGCAGGAGTCGCGCCCGCAAGAACTGACGTACCGCGTACGCCAAGAACGTCCACCATGAACGCTACGGTGTTTGAGTACAGAAAGGACAAGGCGGTAGTGAATCCGCCGGTGACCGTCACGTCGAAACCGGTGCTAGCCGTCCCTGGAAACGCCAGCGCATTGTTCCCCGCGCCGAGCGGGGTTCTGGGGACGCCCGTATACCGGTTGCCGAAGTTGGCAGTCCCGCCTGCAGTGAACGCGCGTACGGCGGTTGCATCGGCACTGAAGCTAACGCCAAGGCTGCCGCCAGAACCGCCGTTGTAAAAGTTGCCGACTACGACTGCGGCGCTATTGGTGACGTCCTCAAATCCGAGCCCGATCACCGCCGCATGGGCTTGCAGGCCCGCCAGACCCATCGCAGCGAAGATCGCCGTGCGTAATTTTTTCATGCTTTGATCCTCTCGTCCTTACGGCCGACGCGATTGAGATCCCTTTAGGGGTTGACAGGAATGTAACCAATCGAGCCCGTCCAGGCGAGGGCCGGGGCCCCTGCAAGTGCGGGGGTTCGGGCGGTCAGACCCCACGTCTGGAGGTCCTTCGCGGCCGGCTGGATACACTTTGCCCGTGGAAACCCGCTGGCTCGAGGACTTCGTGAGCCTGGCCGAGACGCACAGCTTCTCGCGCTCGGCGCAGTTGCGGCATGTCACGCAGCCGGCGTTTTCGCGCCGCATCCAGGCGCTGGAAGCCTGGGCGGGCACCGATCTGGTCGATCGCTCGTCCTACCCGACCCGCCTGACGCCCGCCGGCCTGGCCCTGCACGGCCAGGCGCTGGAAATCCTCGGCGCGCTGCAGGCGGCCCGCCTCCAGGCGCGCAGCCAGCAGGCTGCCGCGCAGGACACGATCGAGTTCGCCGTGCCGCACACCCTGGCCTTCAGCTTCTTCCCGCACTGGCTGATGAACCTGCGCGAGCGCTTCGGCGTGGTCAAGAGCCGGCTCATCGCGCTCAACGTGCACGACGCCGTGCTGCGGCTGACGGAGGGCGGCTGCGACCTGCTGATCGCCTACCACCACGCCTCGCAGCCGCTGCAACTGGCGCCCGAGCGCTACCAGATGCTCTCGCTCGGCCAGGAGACGCTGGCGCCCTATGCCAAGCCCGGCGCCGACGGCGCGCCCCTGTTCAGCCTGCCCGGCAGCGCACGCCGCCCGCAACCCTTTCTGGCCTACGCCTCCGGGGCCTACATGGCGCGACTGGTGGAGCAGGTGCTGAAGGCGGCGCCGCAACCGCTGGCGCTCGATGCGGTCTACGAGACCGACATGGCCGAGGGCCTGAAGGCGATGGCGCTGGAGGGCCACGGCCTGGCGTTCCTGCCTGCCAGTTCGGTGCAAAAGGAGTTGCGCGCTGGCACGCTGATGCCGGCCGCGCCCGCCGGCAGCTTCGAGCTGACCATGGAGGTGCGCATCTACCGCGAGCGCATCGAAGTGGCACGCCATGCGAAGGCAGGCGCGGTGGCGCTGTGGCAGTTTCTCGAGAGCACCGCGGGCAGGCCGCGCCCGGCGGCTTAAGGTTTCTGGCCCGGTTTGTGCTTGCGTACTTGACGTGACGGCTGTCCGGGTTTGCACCGAGCGTCGCGGCACATTGCGCGCCCTAGCCTCGCCCCTCTTCTGGCCCGCGACCCAGCCGGCGCACCGTTCATCCACTCACTTGGGGACCTCCATGACCGTCAAGAAACCTCTCTTTCTGTTTGCGGCACTGCTCGCTGCCAGCGCCGCCCAGGCCGACACGCTGGCCAAGATCAAGGAACAGGGTGCTGCCTCGATGGGCGTGCGTGAGTCCTCCGGCGCGTTGTCCTATACCCTGGGCGACGGCAAGTACGCCGGCTTCCACGTCGAGGTCTGCCAGCGTGTGCTGGCCGACATCCAACGGTCGCTCGGCATGGCCAAGCTGGACATCAAGTACCAGCCGGTGACCTCGCAGAACCGCATCCCACTGGTGCAGAACGGCACCGTCGACATCGAATGCGGCTCGACCACCAACAACGCCACGCGGCAGAAGGACGTGTCCTTTGCCGTCACCACCTTCGTCGAAGAGGTGCGCATGGCGGTGAAGGCCAACTCGGGCATCACCGCCATCAACCAGCTCAACGGCAAGAAGGTGGCGACCACCACCGGCACGACCTCGGTTCAACTGCTGCGCCGGCACGAGCGTGCCGCCAACGTCAACTTCGAGGAGGTCTTCGGCAAGGACCACGCCGACAGCTTCCTGCTGCTGGAAAGCGGCCGCGCCGACGCCTTCGTGATGGACGGGCAGATCCTGGCCGGCAACATCGCGCGTTCGAAGGCGCCGGCCGACTACCGCGTCGTGGGCGAGGTGCTGTCGGTCGAGCCGATCGCCATCATGATGCGCAAGGACGATCCGAAGTTCAAGACCGCGGTCGACAACAGCATCAAGGCCATGATGGCCAGCGGCGAGATCGGCCGCCTGTACGACAAGTGGTTCATGCAGCCGATCGCGCCGACCAACACGCGAGTCGGCTTGCCGGTCAGTGACGCCACCAAGGCCGCCTGGGCCAGCCCGAACGACAGGCCCGTCGAAGACTACATGAAGAAGTGATGCGCTCGCACGGTCGGCGCAGCGCGCCGGCCGTGTCTACAAGAGGGTGACGACGGAGGAGGCGCTGGTGGCGACCTGGGATTGGCAGGTGTACTGCAAGGACACCACGTCAGGCGACGTGATCACGGGTTGTTTCGGCGAGGGCGGCGACTTCACCTACCTCGACTGGCTGCTGTCGGCCTGGGGCTGGACGCTCAGCGTAGCGGTGCTGGCACTCATCGTCGCGATGAGCGTGGGCTCGCTGATGGGCATCCTGCGCACGGCGCCCGACAGGCGTCTGGTGTTCCTCGGCAACGCCTGGACCGAGCTGTTCCGCAACATTCCGCTGCTGGTGCAGATCTTTCTCTGGTACCACGTGGTACCTGCGCTGGTGCCGCCGCTGAAGGACTTTCCCAGCTTCATCCTGGTCGTCTTCGCGCTCGGTTTCTTCACTTCGGCGCGCATCTCGGAGCAGGTCAAGGCCGGCATCCAGAGCCTGCCCAATGGCCAGCGCTACGCTGGCCTGGCGGTCGGGCTGACGCTGCCGCAGACCTATCGCTACGTGCTGCTGCCGATGGCCTTTCGCATCGTCATCCCGCCGCTGACCAGCGAGTCGATGAACATCATCAAGAACTCGTCGGTGGCCTTTGCCGTGAGCATCGCGGAGCTGACCATGTTTGCCATGCAGGCCGGCGAGGAGACCTCGCTGAACATCCAGATGTACCTGACGGTGACGCTGGCCTACTTCCTGTCGGCCTTCACCATCAACCGCGTGATGCTCGGCGTCGAGAACCGCGTGCAGGTGCCCGGCATGATCGGCGCGAAGTAGAGGGCGCCGCATGAACCTCGACTTCTCATTCATGACCTGGCAGGTTGTCTCCAGCTTCGTCATCAAGGGGCTGATCTTCTCGGTGCAGCTGACGCTGGTCGCGATGATCGGCGGCATCGTGCTGGGCACGGCGCTGGCGCTGATGCGGCTCTCGGGCAAGCCCTGGCTGGCGACGCCCGCTGCGGCCTACGTCAACTCCATGCGCAGCATTCCGCTGGTGATGGTGATCCTGTGGTTCTTCCTGCTCATCCCGCTGATGACCGGCAAGCCGATGGGCGCCGAACTTTCGGCAATGATCACCTTCACGCTGTTCGAGGCGGCCTACTATTCCGAGATCATGCGCGCGGGCATCCAGAGCGTGCCCAAGGGCCAGGTGCACGCGGGCTATGCGGTGGGCATGAACTACAGCCAGACGATGCAGCTGATCGTGCTGCCGCAGGCCTTTCGCAACATGCTGCCGGTGTTGCTGACGCAGACCATCATCCTGTTCCAGGACACCTCGCTGGTCTATGCCATCGGCGCCTACGATCTGCTCAAGGGCTTCGAGATCGCGGGCAAGAACTTCAACCGCCCGGTCGAGACCTACCTCGTCGCCGCCGTGCTGTACTTCGTCATCTGTTTCAGCCTGAGCATGCTCGTGCGCCGGCTGCAGCAGAAGATCGCCATCGTCCGTTGACAGACCGGAGACGCCCCTGTGATCGACATCAAGAACGTCAGCAAGTGGTACGGCAGCTTTCAGGTGCTGACCGACTGCACCACCTCCATCACCAAGGGCGAGGTGGTGGTGGTCTGCGGCCCCTCGGGCAGCGGCAAGAGCACGCTGATCAAGACCGTCAACGCGCTCGAGCCCTTCCAGAAGGGCGACATCGTGGTCGACGGCATCAGCATCAGCGACCCGAAGACCAACCTGCCCAAGATGCGCAGCCGCGTGGGCATGGTGTTCCAGCACTTCGAGCTGTTTCCGCACCTGTCGGTGACCGAGAACCTCACGCTGGCGCAACTGAAGGTGCTGGGCCGCAGCGCCGACGAGGCGAAGACGCGCGGGCTGAAGATGCTCGACCGCGTCGGCCTGATGGCGCACAAGGACAAGTTCCCGGGCCAGCTCTCGGGCGGCCAGCAGCAGCGCGTGGCCATCGCGCGGGCGCTGAGCATGGACCCGATCGTGATGCTGTTCGACGAGCCGACCAGCGCGCTCGACCCCGAGATGGTGGGCGAAGTGCTCGACGTGATGGTGCTGCTGGCCAAGGAAGGCATGACGATGATGGTCGTCACGCACGAGATGGGCTTCGCGCGCAAGGTGAGCCACCGCGTCATCTTCATGGACGCCGGCAAGATCGTCGAGGATTGCAAGAAGGAAGACTTCTTCGGCGACCCCAACGCGCGCTCACCACGGGCCAAGGACTTCCTGTCGAAGATCCTGCAGCACTGAGCGCGACAATCGGGCGCATGAGCATCGCCCAGCCCTCTGTCTCGCCTCCCGTCCATCCGGCTCCCGATACCCTCACGTTCACCCGCCCCGACGACTGGCACCTGCACCTGCGTGACGGTGCCGCGCTCGCCGCGGTGCTGCCCTACACCGCGCGCCAGTTCGCGCGCGCCATCGTGATGCCCAACCTGCGCCCGCCGGTCACCACCGCGGCGGCGGCACTGGCCTATCGCGAGCGCATCCTGGCTGCGCGGCCGCAGGACGCGCCGGGCAGCGACTTCATGCCGCTGATGACGCTGTACCTGACGGACAACACGCCGCCCGACGAGATTCGACGCGCCAGAGAAGCCGGCGTGGTGGCGCTCAAGCTCTACCCGGCTGGCGCCACGACCAACAGCGACGCCGGCGTGACCGATGTGCGCAAGACCTACGCCACGCTCGAGACGATGCAGCGCGAAGGCCTGCTGCTGCTGGTGCACGGCGAGGTCACCGACGGCGAGATCGATGTCTTCGACCGCGAGGCGGTGTTCATCGAACGCGTGATGCTGCCGCTGCGCGCCGCCTTCCCCGAACTGCGCGTGGTCTTCGAGCACATCACCACGCGCGAGGCGGCGCAGTACGTGGCTTCGAGCGACAGCCACACCGCGGCGACGATCACGGCGCACCACCTGCTTTACAACCGCAACGCGCTGTTCACCGGCGGCCTGCGCCCGCACTGGTACTGTCTGCCGGTGCTGAAGCGCGAAGTGCACCGGCAGGCGCTGCTGGCGGCTGCGACCTCGGGCAGCCCGAAGTTCTTCCTCGGCACCGACAGCGCGCCACACGCCACAGTGCTGAAAGAGCAGTCGGTCTGCGGCGCCGGCTGCTTCACGGCCCCGGCGGCGCTGGAGATGTACGCCGAAGCCTTCGAGGCGATGGGCGCGCTCGGCCGGCTGGAGGCCTTTGCCGCCTTCCACGGCGCTGACTTCTACGGTCTGCCGCGCAACCGCGGCGTCATCACCCTGCGGCGTGAAGCGTTCACGCTGCCCGAGTCGCTGCCCTTCGGCGACACCACCCTCAAGCCGCTGCGTGCCGGCGAGACACTCCCCTGGAGACTGCAGTGAGCATCGAAAAGGTCATGCTGCTGATCGACGCCGACAACGTGTCGGTCGATGTGATGGAACAGGCGCTGCGCCTGATGCTCAACCAGCACGGTTTCGTGCACGTGCGGCGCGCCTACTGCACCGCTGAGAGCGCGGTCGCCAACCAGGCGACCTTCAAGCGCCTGGGTATCAAGCCGATGGTCAACCTGGCCGCCGGCAAGAACAGCACCGACATCGCGATGGCGGTGGACGCGATCGACCTCGTGCTGTCCGAGCGCCCCGACGTGGTCGTCATCGCTTCCTCGGACAGCGACTTCGCGCCGCTGGTGCAGCGCCTGCGCGAGAAGGGCTGCGTGGTGCGCGGCGTCGGCCAGAAGGGCAAGACCAGCGACGAGACGCAGGACGTGTACGACGACTTCACCGTGCTCGAGCACCACCGCGCGTCGGGCGTGACGGCGCGGCCACGCGGCGGGCGCCGGGCCGAGGCGCGCGAGCCGGTGCGCCGGGCCGGTGTCGGTGCGGCTGCGCGCGGCGGCCGGCGCCGCGGAGCGCAGTCCGCGGCCGAGTTGGCTGAGCCCAGCCCGCTGTCCACGATGCCGCAGCCCGCCCCGGAGCCCGAGCCGTTACCCGAGCCCCCGATCCAGATCGATAGCGACGCACCAGATGCCGACGGGCCGGTGCCGTCGCGACCGGCGCGCAAGGCGGCCGCAAAGAAGGTCGCAGCCAAGAAGGTGCCCGCGAAAAAGGCGCCTGCGAAGAAGGCCGCGGCAAGCAGGAAAACCGCCGCGGCGGCAACAGAAGTTGCCCCGGCAGCGCCGGCGGTGGCCGAGATCGTGGCTCCGGCCGCGAAGGCCGTGCCGGCGAAGAAGGCTCCGGCGCGCAAGGCCGCGCGCAAGACGACGCTTCAGACGACATCGGCCCCGGCGACATCGACCCCGCCCGCGTCGGCGCCCGCGCTGGAGCCGATACCCGCACCCGCACCCGCACCCTTACCCGTCCCGGTGGCTCTGGGCGGCCGCAAGCCCCCGACACCAGGCATTGCGGAAGGCGGCCGCAGGGCGAGCGCGCTCTCGCTCGACGCTGTACTGGCCTGCCTGCCAGAGCTCGGCGCCGGCCAGACGATGGCGCTGAATGTCGCCGCGCAACGCCTGCGCGAAGCGCAGCTGCTCAGCCGCAGCGGTTCGTCGCTGAAGCTGCTGGCGCAGTTCGGCGAACGCTTCGAACTGTTGCCGCGCGACAAGCCGCACCAGGTGCGCCTGCGCAGCCGGCGCTGACTTGCACGTCAAGCACAACACGCCGCGCGCGCGGCGCCGCGACGGGTGGGCCAAAGCCCTGCCTTGCCGCAGGCCATCCCTTGAAGCTGGCGCCGCAGCCCTAACATCCTTCGCTGTCGTCCATCTGCCCTGCGCCAAAGGAGGCGCTGAGACCATGAAACGCGTGTTCCTGTTCGTCCTGACCAACCTGGCCGTGATGCTGGTGCTGGGTATCGCTGCCAGCTTGCTCGGCGTCAACCGCTTCCTGACCCCCAACGGGCTGAACCTCGGCATGCTGCTGGGCTTTGCTGCGCTGATTGGCTTCGGCGGTGCCTTCATCTCGCTGCTGATCAGCAAGCCGATGGCCAAGTGGAGCACGCGCGCGAAGGTGGTCAACGACTCCACCGACCCGACCCACCGCTGGATCGTCGGCACGGTGAAGGGCTTCGCCGACAAGGCCGGCATCAAGATGCCCGAGGTGGCGGTCTACGAAGGCCCAGCCAATGCCTTCGCCACCGGCGCCTTCAAGAACTCGGCCCTGGTGGCCGTGTCCACCGGTCTGATCCAGAGCATGACGCGAGAGGAAGTCGAGGCCGTCATCGGCCACGAGGTGGCGCACGTGGCCAACGGCGACATGGTGACGATGGCGCTGATCCAGGGCGTGATGAACACCTTCGTGGTCTTCCTCTCGCGCGTGATCGGCTACTTCGTCGACCGCGTGGTGCTGCGCAACCAGAACGACGGCCCCGGCATCGGCTACATCGTCACGACGATCGTGCTCGACATCCTGCTGGGCGTGCTGGCGGCCGTGGTGGTGGCCTGGTTCTCGCGCCAGCGTGAGTTCCGTGCCGATGCCGGTGCGGCGCAGCTGATGGGCCGCAAGCAGCCGATGATCAACGCGCTGGCTCGCCTGGGCGGGCTCGACCCCGGCGTACTGCCCAAGGCGGTGGCGACGATGGGCATCAGCTCGCGCCCGAGCGGCCTGATGGCGCTGTTCTCCAGCCATCCGCCGATCGAGCAGCGCATCGCCGCGCTGAAGCAGGCGCAGTGAGCTCAGCCGCCCACTGAAAGCGTCGAGGGGCCCTGCGGGGCCCCTCTGTCATGGTGGGCGCTGCTTATGATCTGGCGATGAACAAGACGCCCCTGAACATTGCAGTCATTCCCGGCGACGGGATCGGCCAGGAAGTCATGCCCGAGGGCCTGCGTGTGCTCGAGGCGGCCGCACGGCGCTTCGGTATCGCGCTGCAGTTCAAGCCCATCGAGTGGGCCAGTTGCGCCTGGTACGCGCGCACCGGGCAGATGATGCCCGACGACTGGAAGGCACAGCTGGCTGGCATGGACGCGCTGCTCTTCGGCGCGGTGGGATGGCCGCAGGCGGTGCCCGACCATGTCTCGCTGTGGGGCTCGCTGCTGAAGTTCCGGCGTGAGTTCGACCAGTACGTCAACCTGCGCCCGGTGCGCCTGTTCGACGGCGTACCCTGTCCGCTGGTCGACCGCCAGGGCCGGCCGCGCAGGCCGGGCGACATCGACTTTCTGATCGTGCGCGAGAACACGGAAGGCGAGTACACCAGCCTGGGCGGGCGCATGTGGCCGGGCACCGAGCGCGAGGTGGTGATCCAGGAGAACGTCTTCTCGCGCTTCGGCACCGACCGCGTGCTGAAGTACGCCTTCGAACTCGCCAGCACGCGCGCCCGGCGTCAGCTCACCGTGGCCACCAAGTCCAACGGCATCGCCATCAGCATGCCCTGGTGGGACGAGCGCGCCGACGCGATGGGCGCCGGCTACCCCGGCATCGCGATGGACAAGCAGCACATCGACATCCTGAGCGCACGCTTCGTGCTGCAGCCCGAACGCTTCGACGTGGTGGTGGCGAGCAACCTGTTCGGCGACATCCTGTCCGACCTCGGACCGGCCTGCACCGGCACCATCGGCATCGCGCCCTCGGCCAACCTGAACCCGGAGCGCAGCTTTCCGTCGCTCTTCGAGCCGGTGCATGGTTCTGCGCCCGACATCTTCGGCCAGGGCATCGCCAACCCTGTCGCGATGATCTGGTCGGCCGCGCTGATGCTCGACTTCCTGGGTCAGCGCGCGGCGCACGATGCGGTCCTGGCCGCCATCGAGCAGGTGCTGCGTGAGGGCCCGCACACGCCCGACCTGGGTGGCAGCGCCACGACCTCCGAGATGGGCCAGGCGATCGCAGCGCGCGTGGCCGGATAATCCACCGTGTGAAGCAGGCCAGACCGCCGCTGGCGCGATCACCGAAAGGTGGCGCTGGAGGAAGGTCCGGACTGCACAGGGCAGCGCAGCAGCTAACGGCTGTCCGCCGCGAGGCGAGGATCAGAGCAACAGAGACGAGTCGGAGCGGGGACCCAACCCGGGTGATCTGTGAGGCGGCGGCGCAAGCCGGCGGCCGGCAAGGCGCAAGCCGAGCCGGCTCGGGCGCAAGCCCGAACCGAGCAGCCAGCCGGTGCGGGTCGCGGGGTTCGACCCGCAACCCGCACCGGGTGAAACGGGCAATCTCTGCGCGCAGCAACACCAAGTAGGCACACGTTGACCTGGCCCGGGGAGTGTGCGGGTAGGTGGCACCGAGCCGGTGGGGCGACCCCCGGCCCAGAGGAATGGCGGTCACGCCGGACGTCGCAAGACGGCCGGTGCACAGAATCCGGCCTATCGGTCTGCTTCACACTTTTCTGTGCTCAGCCGGGCACCACCAGCAGGTGCCGCACCAGCCAGCGCAGCCCGCTGTCGGCGGGCGCCGACTGCAGCTTCATCGCCAGCGCGGGCTGGTCTTCTGCGCTGACCTGGCGCCAGAGAAAGTCACGCGCGTTGCCCGGGTCGCCTTCGATGAAGAGTTGCGATGTGAACTCGCCGAAGCTGGCGTGGCGCAGCTTGACGTGGATGTGCGGGGTGCGCCCCGGGTAGGCCACCGGGCGGATGGTGCGAAAGCGCAGTCTGCCGTCGGCGGTGCTGCGGCCGGCCCCGAAGCCGGCGAAGCCGGCGTCGATGCGGTCGGGCTCGGCGCTGACGCGCGGGTGGTGGTAGGCAGCCAGCGCGTCGCACTGCCAGATCTCGACCTCGGCGCCGTCGATCAGCCGGCCGCGCGTGTCGGCGACCGTGGCCTCCAGGCCCAGATGCTCGCCGCGCGCGCTGCGCGGTGCGCCCTCGCGCTCGACGCGGGTGAGGTCGGCGTCCCAGTCGGGCCAGCGTTCGCGCCAGGCGCGCGGCGGGTAGAAGGGGCCGTCGGACATTGCTGCCAGCGCGCGACGGCTGCTGGCGTGCGCGGGCAGGGACAGCAGCGCGGCTGCGAGCGGGACGCCGGCCAGATGCAGCAGACGACGGCGGGAGAAGGGCAGGTTGTTCATTCCGCGATTGAAGCACCAGCGCACCGCCCCCGTTTCGCGACCCCACTCCGGACAGGGGCGGCGCATACACTCGATCGACCCCATGCATCCCGACGCCAAGACCCTGTGGCGCGGCCCGCGCTGGACGCTGGCCCTGCTGCTCGCCGGCCTGTCCTCGCTCGGTCCGTTCGCTATCGACACCTACCTGCCGGCCTTCGACGGCATGACGGCGTCACTGCCGGCGACCCCCGTGCAGATGCAGCAGACGCTGTCGGTCTACCTGCTCGCCTTCGCGGCGATGAACCTCTTCCACGGCGCGCTCGCGGACAGCTTCGGCCGCCGCCAGGTGATGCTCTGGGGCATCGGTGTCTTCACGCTCGCCTCGGTCGGCTGCGCTCTGGCGCCCGACATCGCCACGCTGCTGGTCTTTCGCGCGCTGCAGGGCTTGTCCTGCGGCGCCGGCATGGTGGTCGCGCGCACGGTGGTGCGCGACCTCTACGGGCCCGTCGATGCGCAGCGCGTGCTGTCGCAGGTGACGATCTACTTCGCGGTGGCCCCGGCGGTGGCACCGATGATCGGCGGCGTGCTCTTCGTACACCTGGGCTGGCCATCGATCTTCTGGTTCCTCGCCGCCATCGGCCTGCTGCTGTGGGGCGCGGCCTGGCGCAAGCTGCCCGAGACCCTGCACCCGAGCCAGCGCCAGAGCTTTTCCGCCGGCCACCTGCTGCGCGGCTACCGCCAGATGATGGCCAGCGGCACCTTCATGGCGCTGGTGCTGGCGAGTTCGGTGCCCTTCAACGCGATGTTCCTGTTCGTGCTCGCATCGCCTGCATTCCTGGGCGAACTGCTCGGCCTCGCGCCGACGCAGTACTTCTGGTTCTTCTGCGTCTCGGTCGCCGGGGTCATGGGCGGCGCGGCGGTCTCCGGGCGGCTGGCCGGGCGCGTCACGCCGCAGCGCCAGATCGGGCTCGGCTTCGCCGTCATGGGCGTGGCGGCGGTCTGGGGCATCGCGATGGCCGCACTGCTGCCGCCGCACCCGCTCTACAACATTCCGCCCACCGCGCTGGTGTCCTTCGGCTGGTCGCTGCTGGCGCCTGCGGTGACGCTGCTGGTGCTCGACCGCGTGCCCGAGCGCCGCGGCATGGCGTCTTCCGTGCAGTCCAGCGTCGGCAGCGCGGCCAACGCGCTGGTCGCCGGCGTGCTGGCGCCGCTGGTGATGCACTCGATGCTCGGCCTGGCGTTGACTTCGGCGGCGCTGATGGCGGTGGGCTGGCTGTCCTGGATCTGGGTGCGGCGCCGCCTGGACTGACAACCTCAGGCCGGCGGCCGCCAGCGGCGCAACAGCAGCGCGTCAGCCACTACCGAGACGCTGACAGCGCCATTGCCGTACGTTCTCCCGCGCTGGCTGGGCGCAGCGCCTGCAGCGCGCGAATCGCCTCAATGGTCTGGTGGCGCGCGCCGAAGATGGGCTGCACCGGCGCCGCCAGCGTCGGCTGTCACCGGCCGGGCAGCATGGCGTGCGCGCCGATCGGCAGGGCCGGATCGAGTACCGCGCGCGTGGTTGCGCGCTACGCGGGGGTCAGCAGCCCGCGTTGCTCGATGAAGCGCACCACCTCCGACAGGCCTTCGCCGGCCTTCAGGTTCGTCATCACCCAGGCGCGGTTGGGCCGCATGCGGGCAGTGTCGGCGGCCATGACGTCGAGGCTGGCGCCGACGTACGGCGCAAGGTCGGTCTTGTTGATCACCAGCAGGTCGCTCTTGGTGATGCCCGGGCCGCCTTTGCGCGGAATCTTCTCGCCGCCCGCGACGTCGATGACGTAGATCGTCAGGTCCGACAGCTCGGGGCTGAAGGTGGCGGCCAGGTTGTCGCCGCCGCTCTCGATGAAGACGATGTCGGCGTCGGGGAACTTCTCCAGCATGCGGTCGACGGCCTCCAGGTTGATCGACGCGTCTTCGCGGATGGCCGTGTGCGGGCAACCGCCGGTCTCGACGCCGACGATGCGCTCGGGCGCCAGCGCGCCGGCGACGGTGAGCAGCCGCTGGTCTTCCTTGGTGTAGATGTCGTTGGTCACGACCACCAGATCCCAGCGATCACGCATCGCCTTGCACAGCATCTCGACCAGCGTCGTCTTGCCCGAGCCGACCGGCCCGCCGACGCCGACGCGCAAGGGGGGCAGCTTCTTCGTGCGGCCGGGCAGCAGGTGCAGCTTCATGAGCGGAAGAGCCTCGAGTACTGGGTTTCGTGTTGGGCCGACAGGATCGCCAGCCCCGGTGAGTAGGCCTGGCGCGTGGCCGCCGGTTGCACCAGCGCGGCATCGACCACCGCCGGGATGGCCTGCGACAGACGGGCCAGCATGCGCTGCGCGGCAGCCTGACCCAGCGGCACCGCCTTCATCGCCGCCTGCACCATGTTCTCGGCCCAGCCGAAGGCGAAGGCGAGCGCGGTCTCGCGCGCTTGCGCGCCGGCCAGCACGCCGGCCAGCGCGAAGGCCACGGGCCAGCTAGGCGCCGGGGTCAGCGCGGCCAGCTGAACGATGCGCGGGTCCGCCCGCTGCGCGCTGTTGGCCAGCCAGTCGGTGAGCGAGCGGCCCATCTGCGAGGTCTGCTGGCGCAACTCGGCCGTCTCGCGCGTGGCGTGCACCCAGTCGTTGAGCGCGTGTACGGCGCGCAGGTCGTGGCGCCGCCATGCCGCGCAGCCATTCGCCACCGCCGGCAGATCGGCCCGCGCCAGCGCCAGATGCAGCTGGTCGAGCAGCCAGTCGCCGGCTTGCGCTTCACCGCTGACGAGGCCGGCCTCGACCGCCGACTCCAGGCCCTCGGAATAGCTGAAGCCGCCCACCGGCAAGGCCGGCGACGACAACTGCATCAGCGCCAGCAGCGTGCCCGGCGTCGTCGCGGCGGCGGGGCGCACGCGCGGCATCAGCCGTGCCCGTGACCGGCGTGGTGGTCGTGGTCCGCGCCGTGATCGTGACCGGCGTGTGCCTGTCCGTGATCGTGCCCATGCTCATGCCCATGCCCATGCCCATGCCCATGCCCATGCCCGCCGCCGGCGTAGGCGCCGCTCTCGGGCTCGAAAGGCAGCTGCTCGGTGCTGACGATCAGGTGCTGGCTGCGCAGCATCCCGGCCAGCACATGGTCGGGCTCGAGCTTGAGGTGGTCGGCCTGCACCTCCAGCGCCACATGCCGGTTGCCCAGGTGGTAGGCGGCTCGCGGCAGGTCCAGCGGGGTGCCGTGTGCTGGACAGGCGCGCACCACCATCACCGGCTGCGCGGCGGCCTGCACGCACACCAGCGAGCCGTCCTCGGCCACCAGCACGTCACCCCCGCGCAGCACGCTGCCGCGCGGCAGGAAGATGCCCAGCCGACGGTCGGCAGAATCGGTGGCTTCGAGGCGGCTCTTCTGACGCTCGTCCCAGCCCAGCTCGATGCGTGTGCCGCGGCGCAGCAGCACCGGCGCCAGGCCGCGGCCCTGAGGCACGAGTTTGTTCACGGTGATCATCATCGACTCCTGGTGACGCGGGCTTGCAAGGCAGGGGGTGAGCCCTTGGCATAACGAACGTTACAACGGAATCTGACCATGACCTCGCTCAAGCTCACCCAGATCGGCAACTCGGTCGGCGTCATCCTGCCCAAGGAGGTGCTGGCGCGGCTCAAGCTGGGCAAGGGCGACACGGTATTCGTCACCGATGCGGCGAACGGGGTGTTGCTGACGCCGTACGACCCGGCAGTCGATGAGCAACTCGAAGCCGGGCGCGAGCTCATGCATGAGTTTCGCGACACCTTCCATCAACTCGCCAAGTAGAACGGGCCCGATCTCGCTGACCTGGCGGCTCTCGCTCGCCGCGGGCACCCTGGACGAGGTTCGGTTCGCCCATTGGATCCGCCGTCACGTGCATCCGCGCTGAGACGCGCCGGCCTAGAACAGAAAGTACCGCTGCGCCATCGGCAGCACGCTGGCCGGCTCGCAGGTCAGCAGCTGACCGTCGGCGCGCACCTCGTAAGTCTGGGCGTCGATCTCCATCACCGGCGTGTAGTGGTTGTGCACCATGTCGGCCTTCTTCACCGTGCGGCAGCCCTTGACGACCGATAGCTGCTTGCGCAGGCCCAGCGACTGCGCCGCGCCCAGCCCGGCGCTGCTGACGAAGGTCATCGAGCCGCGCGCGAGCGCACCGCCGAAAGCGCCGAACATCGGCCGGTAGTGCACCGGCTGCGGCGTCGGGATGCTGGCGTTGGGGTCGCCCATCGCCGCAGCGGCGATGAAGCCGCCCTTGAGCACCAGGCTCGGCTTGACGCCGAAGAAGGCCGGGCGCCAGAACACCAGGTCGGCCCATTTGCCGACTTCGACGCTGCCCACCTCGTGCGAGATGCCGTGCGCCAGCGCCGGGTTCAGCGCCAGCTTGGCGATGTAGCGCTTGGCGCGTGCGTTGTCGTGGCGCGCCGTGTCGCCCGGCAGCCCGCCGCGCTGCACCTTCATCTTGTGCGCCGTCTGCCAGCAGCGCAGGATGACCTCGCCGACACGGCCCATCGCCTGGCTGTCGCTGCTGAACATGCTGATCGCGCCGAGGTCGTGCAGGATGTCCTCGGCGGCAATGGTCTCGCGCCGGATGCGGCTCTCGGCGAAGGCCAGGTCCTCGGCGATGCTGGCGTCCAGGTGGTGGCACACCATCAGCATGTCCAGGTGCTCGTCCAGCGTGTTCACGGTGTACGGGCGCGTCGGGTTGGTCGACGACGGCAGCACGTTGGCCTCGCCGACCACCTTCATGATGTCCGGCGCGTGGCCGCCGCCGGCGCCTTCGGTGTGAAAGCTGTGGATCGTGCGCCCCTTGAAGGCGGCGATGGTGTCCTCGACGAAGCCGCATTCGTTGAGCGTGTCGGTGTGGATCGCCACCTGCGTGTCGGTCAGTTCGGCCACGTTCAGGCAGTTGTCGATGGCGGCCGGCGTGGTGCCCCAGTCCTCGTGCAGCTTCATGCCGATGGCGCCGGCCTCGATCTGCTGCTGCAGTGCCTCGGGCCGGCTGGCGTTGCCCTTGCCGAGGAAGCCCAGGTTCATCGGGAAGGCCTCGGCCGCCGACAGCATGCGTGCGATGTTCTCCGGCCCCGGCGTGCAGGTGGTGGCGAAGGTGCCTGTCGCCGGCCCGGTGCCGCCGCCGATCATCGTCGTGATGCCCGAGTACAGCGCCTCGTCGATCTGCTGCGGGCAGATGAAGTGGATGTGCGTATCGATGCCGCCCGCGGTGACGATCAGGCCCTCGGCGGCAATGATCTCGGTGCCCGGGCCGATGACGATGTCCACGCCCGGCTGCACGTCGGGGTTGCCGGCCTTGCCGATGGCGCAGATGCGGGTGCCCTTGATACCGATGTCGGCCTTGACGATGCCCCAGTGGTCGAGGATCAGCGCGTTGGTGATGACGCAGTCGCAGGCGTCGCCCGCGCCGGGGCCGTTGGGCCGCTGGCTCTGGCCCATGCCGTCGCGGATGGTCTTGCCGCCGCCGAACTTGACCTCTTCACCGTAGCCGCCCGCACGCAATGTGTAGTCGGCTTCGACCTCGATCACCAGTTCGGTGTCGGCCAGCCGCACGCGGTCACCGGTGGTGGGGCCGAACTGCTCGGCATAGGCGCGACGTCCGATCGTGGCCATGGTCAGAGCTTTCCTTGAACGAGGCCGCGAAAGCCCCAGACCTCACGCGCGCCGGCGTAGTCCACCAGTTCCACCGTGCGCTGCTGCCCGGGCTCGAAGCGCACCGCGGTGCCGCTGGCGATGTTCAGGCGCATGCCGCGCGCGACTGCGCGGTCGAAGCGCAGCGCGCCGTTGGTTTCGGCGAAGTGGTAGTGCGAGCCGACCTGGATCGGCCGGTCGCCGCTGTTCTCCACCACCAGCGTCAGCGTGCGCCGACCGGGGTTGAGCAGGTGGTCCGGGCCATCGGTGAAGAGCTCGCCGGGAATCATCGTGGCGCTCACTTGCGCCGCGTCCACCACACCAGCGCGACAGCGGCCAGCAGCGCGATGCCGAAGCCGACGGCGTCGCTGGCATGCCAGTGCGACCCGCTCGGGCCGTGGCCGGCGTGCGCCTGCACGCCGCCAGCCAGACCCGCCAGGCACAGCGCCGAGGTGGTGGCCGCCAGCCGTTGAAGAGAAAATCCATTGGTGCGCATATCGACCTCTCATGCGATGGGTTGGTGCACGGTCACCAGCTTGGTGCCGTCGGGGAAGGTGGCTTCGATCTGGATGTCCGGGATCATCTCGGCCACGCCGTCCATCACGTCGGTGCGCGAAAGCACGGTCTTGCCTTCGCTCATCAGTTGCGCGACGGTGCGGCCGTCGCGTGCGCCTTCCATGATGGCGGCGCTGATCAGCGCGATGCTTTCGGGCACGTTGAGCTTGAGTCCGCGCGCCTTGCGCCTCTCGGCCAGCAGCGCGGCCGTGAAGATCAGCAGCTTGTCCTTCTCTCGGGGCGTGAGATCCATCCTGGGGTGCCTTGTATGTGGCGGGCAGCGCGTTCGCCCGACCGGATTCTGCCGTCGTTCGACGGCGCCCGGTCGGGGTGCGCTGCGGTGTCCACCAATGACCTTGCAATTGGCACGCCAATTGCGATCGTCCCGCCTGCCATCACCATTCCCGCCCGCCATGGGCTGCCAGGAGGAACCTTCATGAAGCGTCGTATCGCGTTGCATCTGCTGCCCGCTGCCGTGGCCGTCTCGGCCCTTTTCGGCCTGCCTGCCTTCGCCCAGAACACCATCAAGGTGGGTGTGCTGCACTCGCTGTCGGGCACCATGGCCATTTCCGAGACCGTGCTCAAGGACACCGTCCTGATGGCCATCGACGAGATCAACGCAAAGGGTGGACTGCTGGGCAAGAAGCTCGAGGCGGTGGTCGTCGACCCGGCCTCGAACTGGCCGCTGTTCGCCGAGAAGGCCAAGCAGCTGATCACGCAGGACAAGGTCGCGGTCGTCTTCGGCTGCTGGACCAGCGTCAGCCGCAAGAGCGTGCTGCCGGTGTTCGAGCAGAACAACGGCCTGCTCTTCTACCCCGTGCAGTACGAGGGCGAGGAGCTGAGCAAGAACGTCTTCTACACCGGCGCGGCGCCCAACCAGCAGGCTATTCCCGCCGTCGAATATCTGATGAGCAAGGACGGCGGCGGCGCCAGGCGCTGGGTGCTGCTGGGCACCGACTATGTCTACCCGCGCACCACCAACAAGATCCTGCGCGCCTTCCTCAAGGCCAAGGGCGTGGCCGATGCCGACATCATGGAGGAGTACACGCCCTTCGGCCATTCGGACTACCAGACCATCATTGCCAAGATCAAGAAGTTTTCGTCCGAAGGCAAGAAGACCGCAGTCGTCTCCACCATCAACGGCGACAGCAACGTGCCGTTCTACAAGGAGCTCGGCAACCAGGGCCTGAAGGCCAAGGACGTGCCGGTCGTGGCCTTTTCGGTGGGTGAAGAAGAGCTGCGCGGCGTGGACACCAAGCCGCTGGTCGGCCACCTGGCCGCCTGGAACTACTTCCAGTCGATCAAGAACCCGACGAACGACGAGTTCATCAAGAAGTGGTCGGCCTATGCCAAGGCCAAGAACATCGCCGGCCACAAGGACAAGCCGCTGACCAATGACCCGATGGAGGCCACCTATATCGGCTTCAACATGTGGGCCGCGGCGGTGACCAAGGCCAAGAGCACCGACACCGACAAGGTGATCGCCGCGATGGCCGGCCAGACCTTCAAGGCGCCGAGCGGCATCACGTCGACGATGGACCTGAAGAACCACCATCTGCACAAGAGCGTGTTCATCGGTGAGGTGCAGGCCGACGGCCAGTTCAAGGTGGTGTGGAAGACCAACGGCCCGGTCGTGGCCGACCCGTGGAGCGACTACATCCCCGAGAACAAGGGCAAGGTCAACGAGCCCGAGAAGGCGAAGAAGTAAGCGCCCGGGATGACGTTCCTGAAGGGCACCCTCGGGTGCCTGATCCTGGCCATCGCGGGCTGGGCGTGTGCCTTCACGCCCGAGCAGGCATTGCGCATCGCCGACGGCAAGAGCGATGACCGCATCGTCGCGTTGAACGAGGCCGTGGCCGCGGGCGACGCGGCGCTCAAACCCTTCATCGAAGCGCTGCTGGCCGACCAGGTGAAGGTGGCCGGCGGCAAGGTCTTCGTGGTCAAGGGCGAAGCGGTGCTCGAGGCCGCGAGCGGGACGGCCGGGAAGTTGCCCGACGACGCGCAGGACGTCGTCAACAACAACCGCATGAGCCAGGCCTTGGGCGCTGCGCTCGCGGCGTTCAACCTGTCGTCGTCCGATCGCGAGGTGCGGGCGAAGGCCATTGCCGACATGAAGGACAGCGTCGACGAAGGGCTGGCCGGCATCCTCGCCAAGGCCGCCGCGGCCGAGACCGACCCGGCGTTGAAGGCGCAGCTTGAATTGCTCGAGGCCGCCGCGCTGATCTCCAGTCCGGACAAGGCCAGGCGCATCGCCGCGGCCACGCTGCTGGCGGGCAGCGGCGACCCTGCGACGGGTTCGCTGCTGATGTCCAGGCTGGCTGATGAGGCCGATGCCGATGTGAAGATCGCGATCCAGCGTTCGCTGGCCACGATTCAATCGCGTCTGGCCTGGGGCGAGCGGCTGGGCGTGCTGTTCACCGGCGCCAGCCTCGGTTCGATCCTGATGCTGGTGGCGCTCGGCCTGGCCGTGACTTACGGGCTGATGGGCGTGATCAACATGGCGCATGGCGAGCTGCTGATGGTCGGGGCCTATGCCACCTACCTGGTGCAGAACTTGTTCAGGGCCTATCTGCCCGGCGCTTTCGACTGGTACGTGATCGCGGCGATCCCGGCGTCGTTCCTGGCCGCGGCGCTGGTCGGCGCGGCGATGGAGCGCAGCGTGATCCGCTTTCTGTACGGCC
>Ga0209181_10002613_pt1 | contig 29211 bp, 26 predicted proteins | sample MAT05_FD_187208 | JGI IMG/M metagenome (GOLD analysis project Ga0209181, IMG submission 187208) | Freshwater microbial communities from Lake Fryxell liftoff mats and glacier meltwater in Antarctica - MAT-05 (SPAdes) (version 2) | ecosystem: Environmental > Aquatic > Freshwater > Ice > Liftoff...
CGGAGGAACCCGCGGCGCGGCTTCGCTGCCGGAGGAACCCGCGGCGCGGCTTCCCTACCCGGAGGAACCCGCGGCGCGGCTTCCCTACCCGGAGGAACCCGCGGCGCGGCTTCGCTGCCCGGAGGAACCCGCGGCGCGGCTTCGCTGCCCGGAGGAACCCGCGGCGCGGCTTCCCTACCCGGAGGAACCCGCGGCGCGGCTTCGCTACTGGAGGAACCCGCGGCGCGGCTTCGCTACTGGATGCAGCGACGACCGGGCGCGGGCGCAGGGTGGCGATGGGCGGGTTGCGAATAAGTTTCGCCCCGGCCGCAGATATAGTAGTGACCCGCGCGGTTCCGTTGCGCTTTGCTCCGACCGCCGATCTCCCCATGCCTCGTTTCCCGCATTTCTGCATTTTCGCCCTCGCGCTCGGCGCGGCGTGCACCGGCCGTGGGGCGGAGCCGCAGCGGGTGCTGAAGCTGACGCTGGACACGGCGCTGCAAGGCGCGCTGGCGCGGAATTTCTCAATCGAGATCCAGCGGATCGAGCCGAAGATCGCGAAGGAAGCAGTGCGGCAGGAGCTCGGGCGTTTCGATCCGGTCTGGGATGTGTCCGCGATCCGCGAGGAGACGCGGCGGCGCGATGTCTTTGCCGACAGCGTGCGCCTGCAAACGCGCAACCGCTCGCGGCTCGACAATCTCAGCAGCGGCATCAGCGGCGTGAGCGCGTGGGGCACGGAATACGATCTCGGCTACGGGACGCGGGGTAACACTGGCACGGCGACGCTGCTCGGCGATTCCTACGAAACCCGGGGCAGCCTCAGCCTGACCCAGCCGCTGCTGCGCGACGCCGGCCCGGTGGCGAATCTCGACAAAGTGCGGATCGCCCGGAGCGCCCTGAAAGTGAGCGAGTGGCAGCTCCGCCAGCGGATCATCGAGGTCATCGACCAGACGGTCTTTGTCTACAGCGACTTGCAGGCGGCGGTGGAAAATCTGCATGTGGACCTCCGTTCCCGCGAACTCGCGCGGCAGCTCCTCAAGGACAACCAGGCGCGAGTGGAGATCGGCGTGAAATCGCCGCTCGACGTGATCGAGGCCCGCGCCGTGGTCGCAGCCCGCGAGGAAGCCGTGCTCCTTTCCCAACGCAGCGTGCTGGTGAACGAAAATCTCCTCAAACAGATCGTGACCACCGACATGATGACGCTGCTCGGCACGCGGGTGGAGATCGAGCCGCCGCCGACGGTGAAGTTCGCGCCCGACGTGCCGCGGGGCGTCGCGGACGCGCTGGCGCTGCGGCCGGATTACCGCCAGGGGCTGCTGGAGCTGGAGCAGCAGCACATCCGCGTGGCGTTTCGGAAAAATCAGCTCCTGCCGCGGATCGATCTCACGGGCAGCATCGGGCTGCTCGGGCTCGACAACGACTTCGGGAGCAGCCTGTCGCGCGTGGGCGGCCGGGATCGCACGGAGTGGACCGCGGGCGTGATTTTCAGCATCCCGCTGGGCAACCGCGCGGCCCGCGGAGCCTACAGCCAGGCGCAGCTCGAAGCCGCCAAACGGATCATGATGCTCAACGAACTCGAACAACAGATCATCGTGGACGTGGACAACGCGTCGGGTCAGATCGTGACTTCCGAGCTGCGGATCGCCTCGAACATGGAGGCCCGGCAACTGGCCAAAGCGAGCCTGGACGCCGGCGAAGAACGCCTGCGCGCCGGCACTGGGACGACGTTCGAGGTGCTGGAACTCCAGGAAAAACTCGCCCAGGCCGAAGGCGCAGAGGTGCGGGCGCGAGCGGATTACAACAAGGCGCTAAGCTTTTATTACCGGCAGACCGGGGCGGCGCTGCGGGTGCATCGGGTGGAGATCGAGTAGCGGGACGCCCGTTCGCGCCCCGGCGGAGGGATTCGTGTCGGTTGACCGCGGCTCCGCTGATCAGCGGATCTCGACCAGCAGCGCCGTCGTATTGTCGCGCCCGGCGATCTGCACGGAATCCGTCACGAGTTGCTGCGCGGGATTGAGGATCGCGGGCGGCGCGCCGAGGAATTCGCCGAGCTGGCTGTCGAAACAACCGTCCACCAGCCCATCCGTGCAGAGCAGGAAACGGTCGCCGGGTTCGTAGAGCACCGTGCCGACCTGCGGGTCCACGTAGCGGTTGCCCGCGCCGAGCGCCTTTTGCAGCGAAGCGCGGCCGGGGTGATTGCGCGCCTCGCGTTCGTTGATCTGTCCCTGGCGGAAGAGCCAGCCCACGTAGGTATCGTCTTGCGTGATCTGGAGCATGCCGGTGCCCGCCGCCGGCAGGTAATAGATGCGGCTGTCGCCGATGTGCGCGAAGTGCATCGCCTGCGGCGTAAACCAGCACAGGCTCAGCGTCGCGCCCATGCCCGCGCATTCCTCGTAGCTGCCGCCAAGAAAGCTTAGCGCGCGGTGGATTTGATCGAAAAGCTCGGCCAGCACTTCATCGGTCCCCTGCGCCGTTCCGGTCGCGCCTTGTTGGAAAGCGCGCGGCAGCACCCGCGTGATCTTTTCCACCGTGATCCGGCTGGCAAATTCCCCCGCGTTCGCCCCGCCCATTCCATCGCTCACCGCGAAGACCGCATCGCGTTCCGCCAGCGACGCCTCGCCGATCTTGCCGAGATAACTCACCTCCCGCGCGTCGAATTGCAGGCCCAGGAACGAATCCTCGTTGTTCTTCCGAACCCGGCCGACATCGGTGTGGCCGGACCAGCGCAGGGTCGCGGCGGGGCTACTCGGCGGCTGCATCGTCGGGGGTCTCGAAGCCGGGCAGAATGGAGGCGAACTCGAAATCGATCAGGCAAAAGCGCCCGTCCGAGTGGCGGTAAGTGACGTTCCGTTGATCGATATCCTCGTGGCGCACACCGAACGGCTCCAATTCGGCAAAAAGTTCGGGTATGCGCTCCGCATCGAGGTGCTCGACCCGGTTACCGCAGTTGGAGGTGACGATCTTCAACTGCTCCGGATACGATTCTAGCAATCTGGGCACAAAGCTACACCCCTGTCTCTCCAAGTGTTTCAAAACGCGCACCTCCGTGGCGAACCGCTCTTCGGCGTTCGGCCCGCGAAAAGTTTTGTAAACTTTTCCGTCGTAGCCAATTCGCACCAGAGCGCGGGCAGTGTCCTTGATGTGGTCCATGGCGCAGGCAAGGTGCCTCTCTTTACAGGAACCGCCAAGCCTGCACGTCGGGCAAAAATCGGCTCCCTTCATGCCCCTGTTCCCGAGGCCTCGCCGGTGCTCGCAGAAACGGGGGATTCCACAGCAGATTTGCGATTGGCACCCGTTTTGCTAACTCCCGCTCCGCGCTTCAGTCAGGGAAACAGGGCAGCAAAACAACATCCTCCAGCGGGCCAAAGCAGCGCGGCTCGCCGGAACCAAACCACTCGAATACACACCACTAATGGCGAAGTACAAACTGGAATATCTATGGCTTGATGGCTACAAGCCCGTCGCAAACCTCCGCGGCAAATCCCTCGTAAAAGAGTTCGATTCCTTCCCCACCCTCGAGCAGCTCCCCAAGTGGGGCTTCGACGGCTCCTCCACCCGGCAGGCCGAAGGCCACAGCTCGGATTGCACCCTCGTCCCCGTCGCCGTCTACCCTGACCCGACCAAGATGAACGGCGCCATCGTCATGAGCGAAGTCTACCTCGCCGACGGCACCCCGCACCCGACGAACACCCGAGCCACCATCCCCGATGATCCCGGCACCTGGTTCGGCTTCGAGCAGGAATATTTCCTCTACCAGAACGGCGTCCCGCTCGGCTTTCCCGAAGGCGGCGGCTACCCCTTCCCGCAGGGCAAATACTACTGCGGTATCGGCTACGACAGCGTGGGCGACATCGCCCGCGAGATCGTGGAAGCGCACCTCGAGCTCTGCCTCGAGGCCGGCATCAATCACGAAGGCATCAACGCCGAAGTGGCCAAGGGCCAGTGGGAATTCCAGATCTTCGGCAAAGGCTCCAAAAAAGCCGCCGACGAAGTGTGGGTCGCCCGCTACCTGCTCGACCGCCTCACGGAAAAATACAGCGTGAGCGTGAACTACCACTGCAAGCCGCTCGGCCTCGATGTGGACTTCAACGGCTCCGGCATGCACTCCAACTTCTCCACCGAGTATCTCCGCACCGTCGGCGGCAAGGAGTACTTTGAAGCCCTCATGGCGGCCTTCGACAAATACAAAAACGAGCACATCGCCGTCTACGGCCCGGACAACCACCTGCGCCTGACCGGTCTGCACGAGACTCAGTCGATCGACAAATTCAACTGGGGCATCGCCAACCGCGGCGCCTCGGTCCGGGTCCCGAACAGCTTCGTCCCCAACGGCTACAAGGGTTACCTCGAAGATCGTCGTCCGAACTCGCAAGGCGATCCCTACGCCATCGCGGGCCGGATTCTCCAAACACTCGCGACGGTCCCCTTCCCAAAGTAGCCCTCGGGCATTGACCAACGTGCGAAGCCCCAGCGCTTCGCCAACTCAAACTTCTAGCCGGGGACTCCAGCGAGCCCTCGAAAGCCAGATCAAACAAGCGCCGCCCCTCTGCGTAGGGGCGGCGCTTCCTTTTTTTAACGACGTTAGTTTTCACCTGAAACCTCGACCAAAACGCAACATGCCGACCGTCAAAACCACCACACCCAGGCTCCGGGCCACCCGCATCAAACCGGTCCGTTCCAATCACAAACCTGCGGCCAAACCTGCGGCCAAAGCGGCCGCTCCCGCAGCCAAAACCGCCCCGACCCCGGAGCCGCTGACCATCTCCGACATCACCGCGGAGTTCCAGGTCGGCCCGCTGGGCGAACCGCCGATGACCACCGACACGGACACGGAAAAGGCCATCAAGGCCGAGAAAAAGAAGATCAAGAAACTAGAGAAAAAGGAGCGCAAGGAACGCCTGGGGGCCATGGACAAGATGGCCAGTTCCTTCCCCATGGTGGACCTCGTGGACGAGCGCATCAAAAGCAGCATCCCGAAGGAAATCGTGGCCCGCATCGACTCCGCGCCGAGCAAAAAGCACATCATCAGCCTGAACTATCCCTACGAAAAGGTGATGAAGAGCGCCGACTACGAGGAGGAGGTCGAGCTGCTCCAGATCGAGCTCGTGAAGATGCAGACCTGGGTGCAGACCGTGGGCGAACGCATCGTGCTCGTCTTCGAGGGCCGCGACGCCGCGGGCAAGGGCGGCACGATCCTGCGCTTCAATGAAAACCTGAACCCGCGCGGTGCCCGGGTCGCCGCGCTCGCCAAACCGAGCGAAGGAGAGCGCGGCCAGTGGTATTTTCAGCGCTACATCAACCGGCTGCCCACCAAGGGCGAAATCGTCTTCTTCGACCGCTCGTGGTACAACCGCGCCGGGGTCGAGCACGTCATGGGTTTCTGCACGCCGCCGGAATATCTGGAGTTCATGCGGCAGGCGCCGGAGTTCGAGCGGATGATGGTCCGCAGCGGCATCCGGCTCTTCAAATTCTGGTTCTCCGTGAGCCGCGCCGAGCAGCTCCGCCGCTTCAAAGGCCGCGCCAAAGACCCGCTCAAGCAGTGGAAACTCAGCCCGATGGATGTGGAATCCCTCTCGCGCTGGGACGAATACACCAAAGCCAAGGAAGCCATGCTCTTCTATACCGACACCGCCGACGCCCCGTGGACGATCATCCGCAGCGACGACAAAAAACGCGCCCGCCTCAACGCCATGCGCCACGTCCTGAACAGCATTCCCTACGCGGGTAAGGATCAGAGCGTCGTCAAGCCGCCAGACCCGAAAATCCTGGGCTGCGCCAAGGCTATCTACGAGCACGGCGAAGTCGCGCATCGGCCCGAAGAATCGCCCGCCTAGCCACCACGGCAACTGGGGTTGCCCGCATCGGCAACGCGGCTACAGTGGTCGCGTTGCCGATGCTTTTACGTTCACTCATCGCCGTGCTCGCCTGCGGAGCCACCGCCTTCGCCCAGACGGCGACAGCGCCCCAACTGGCGAACGAAAGCCTGCTCGAGACGCTGCCTTTTTCGATGATCGGCAAGCTGATCTTCGCGCAAGGCGGCGATTGGTTTCAGGGCAGCGGGACCGTCATCCGCCCCGCCGCCGTGCTCACCGCCGCGCATAATCTGTGGGATGCGAATCGCGGTTTTTCGACGGACCTCATTTTCGAGCGCGCGCGCGCCGGCGAGACCGCCGCGGGCACTTCCCGCCCGAGCCGCGTTTACGTGCTCGGCGGCTATCGCGACAGCACCCGCCGCGGCACCGCCACCGACCCGCGGGCCTTCGCGCAGGATCTCGGCCTGGTGCTTTTCCCGCAACCCGTCGCGTCCGGCGCCTCCGCCGGTTGGTGGTCGAATCCCGCGCTGCTCCTCGCCGACACGGCCACGCTCGCCCTCGGTTACGGGGCGGAAAATCACGATGGCACACACCTGCTGTCCGTCGGCACCCGCAACGCCTTCAGCGCCGTGACGAGCAGCTTCTTCGCGAACGACACGGTGTATTTTGAGGGCGGCATGAGCGGCGGGCCGCTCTTCGCCCCCGCGGCGAATGGCGAACTGCTCGTCGCGGGCGTCGTGGTCGCGGGAGCGGAAGATCGGCAGGGCGGCGGCATCCGTGCGCTCGACGCCACGGCCGCGCAATTCATTCGCGCCTACGCCCGCTGAAACCCGCGGGGCTCCCGTGAAATCGCGCTTCCTCGCCGCCGCCGCGCTCGTCTTGCTCGGGTTCGTCGCCTTCCAGCTTTTCCAAGCCTGGCGCTCCTCCTCGTCGCATCCCGCCGGTTTGGCGGAAGCGGCGCCCGCACCGCGAGCCGAAGCGCTTCCGGCTGCTCCACCACGCTCGCCCGCCGTGGCGCCCGAACCCGCTGTGCCCGACCTCGCGGACCAATCGCCGCTCACCCTCGCCATCGAAAAACTCCTCGCCCTGCTCGAGCGCCGCAGCGCGACCGCCGCGGATTTCGCCGCGCTCAAAGCCGCGCTGCTCGCCGCCGATCCCGTGCAATCGATCGCCGCGATCCGCGCGTTCCTCCGCTCGGGCCGCAACGCCGCCACCCGCCAGGATTTCGCCCTCGGCCCCGGCGGCACGCTCACCGGCGCGCCCACCTTGCGCGTCCTGCTCCTCGATGTGCTCGGCCAGGTTTCCCGCCGCGCACGCAGCCCCGCCGCGGCCGAGGTCTCCCGCGAAATCCTCGGCGACAAAACCTCCGCCGACGAATGGGCGCTCGCCCTCCGCAACCTCGCCTGGACCGAGCCGCAATCCCGCACCTATCTCGGCGACAAAGTGCGCGAGATGCTCGCCTTCGCGCCGTGGCGCACGTCTCCCTCGGCAGGAATGCTCGAAGCGCTCGACGTGGTCGTCTTCACCCGCGACCCCACCCTAATCCCCGATCTCGACGAAGCGCGCACCGCCGGCGGCGAACTCGCGCACGCCACCGACATCGCGCTCGATCGCCTCGCCGAAGCCGCGCCGCTCGACGTGCTCACCTGGCTGAACACCCACCCGCGCACGCTCGACGACCGCCCGTATCTGCGTGCCGATTACTTCGCCAAAGCCGACCTCGCTCAGGGCGCCCAGCGCGCGCAAATCGAGATCTACCTCACCCGCCCCGACATCACCGCCGCGGAAAAAGCCAAGCTCCTCAAGGCGCTCACCGCGCCCGCGAGCTTCGTGAGCGAGACGCTGCTCTCCACCCCGCCGCCCGCCGACGATGGCACTGCCCGCCGCTCCGCGCTCACCCGCACGGTGGCGGACTGGCTGAAGTCGGACCGCTTCCCGCTGCTGCGCGATGCGCTACTGGAAACGCAGGCGCTGCTCGCGCCCTGAGCGGTAGCGCCGCGCGGCTACTTCTTCAGCGACTCCATCCACGCGAGCAGATTCGCCAGCTCGGCGGGGGTGAAGGCGTTGAGCAAGCCTTCGGGCATCATGCTTTGCGGGCGCTGGCCGCGCTCGGTGATGTCGCCTTTTTCCAGCGTCACGGTCTGCCCGGCGACGTTGCGCACGTCCACGCTGTCGCCGCCCTCGCGGGTCACGAAGCCCTCGATCTGCTCGCCTTTCTTCGTCTTGAAAAACGCACTCTCGAAGCCCTGCGCCATTTTCGCGTTCGGCTTGAGGATGGACTCGGTGAGCGCGGCGCGGTCGTAGATTTTTGCCACGGCGTTGAGCACCGGACCCTTCGGCGGTTCGTCGGGCGTGATCGTGTGGCAGGCGATGCAACCGGCGCGCAGATACATCTCCTTGCCCGCTTTCGCGTCCCCGCCAGTTTGCACGGCGGCGAAGACTTCCTCGTATTTCATCGCGCCGATTTGTTTTCCCTGCACGCCGCCGAGGCCGAGCTTTTGGTGGGCGAAAAGGGCGGCTTCCGCGACGGTGTTGTTCGGGTTGTTGAGGTTCGCCTCCACCTTGTCGGCGAGCGGCTTGGCGCCGCTGCGGGCGATGGCGGTGAGCAGCGCCGCGGCGGATTCCGGTTTGTCGAAGCTCTTCTCCACGGCCTTCTTCGCGGACTCGCGTTCGTTTTCCCGGCCCACCCGGCCGGTGGCCAGATTCACGAGCACGGTGGCGGCGAGCTGGCGTTTCGCGGCGTCCTGGCCGTGGAGCTCGCGGTTGTAGTCGTTGACCCACTTCGCATTGTGCGCGCCGCGGGTGAAATCCTCGAAGACCGCGGTGAGCTTTGCATCCGGCAGGTCATGACCGGCGAGCGGCGCGAAGGCGTCGAGCGCGCTGGGAAAGACCGCGCCGTTTTCCGCGCAGCGGAGAAAAACGCGCAACGCGCGGACGCGCAGTGCGGGGGCTTCCTGGTCGTTCCGGGAGATGGATTTCAACGCGGCGACGCCCTCGGCGGGCAGCGAATTGTCGTTGCGCACCATGCCCTCGATCGCGGTGAGTTTCGCCGCGGTGTCGTTGCCGGCCTTGGCCAGCATGAGTTCCACGAGGCCGGGAAAGGCGACCTTTGTCTGATACATGCGGGCGACGAGCCACTTCGCGTCGTCCTCGCTGCCGGCGTCGAGCGCGCCTTTCAGCGCGGTGGTGATTTTGTCCGTCTCGGCCCACGCGATGGGCTGGTAAACCGGGCCGCTGGTATCGGGCCGCGTGCCCCACCAGACCTTCGGATCTTCATAAGGCGCATCCTGATTCGCGAGGCGGCAGAGAGCGTTGAGGATGCCGCGGCGCAATTCGCCCGATGCGCCCTTGAGCCGCGCGATCAGTCCATCGACCACGGCGGGATCGTAGATTCCGTAGAGCGCCCGCAGCGCGCCGGGCTTCACTTTTTCCGCGGAAGAATCCAGCGCGCCGAGCAGCACGGGCGTGGCTTTCAGCTCGGTCAACGCGCGGACGGCGAGGTGCGAGATTACGGGGTCGGCGTCGGCCACGAGTTCGAGGATCGCCGGGGCGGCGTCCTTTTTTCCGAGCCGGCGCAGCGCGGTGATCGCGGCGGCGCGGATGCGCGGCGTGCCCGTCTGAAGCGCCTCGATGAGCGAGGGAGTGGGCACGTCTTTCAGCAGCGCGGGGTGGTCGCCCACGGCGGTGATGCCGGCGAGCGCGAGCGCTTCGTCGGTGATGCCGGATTCGCCTTTCAGTCCGGCGAGCAGTTCGGCGCTTGGCTTTTTGTGCAGATCCATCGTGGCGATGGCGGTGTGGATGAAAGCGAAAGTCGCCGCGGCGGCATTCTCCGGCGCCGGATCGTTGACGCGCTGGCGGAAATCGATGCCGCCGCGGCGGAGGATTTCGCGTTGCGCGCCGAGGCGCAGCGTGGCGCTCGGGCCCATGAGCAGCTTGATCAGCGTGTCCTGGCCGGCTTTGGCGAGGTCCGTCGCGGGCGCGGGCTTGGCGTCTTTTTTCACCACGCGCAGGACGTAGCCGGCGTTCGGTCCGTTGTAGTTGAAGGTCGCGCCTTCCCAGCTCGTGATGAAAAGCGCGCCGCTCGCGTCCACGTCCATGTCAGTCGGCCGCGTCAGCTTCAGCCACTCCTGCTGACCATTGTCGGGGCCATCCACGGCGTAGCCGGCGCCGGCCGGTTTCAGGGTGTGAAACATGATCGCGTTGCGGCCCCATTCCACGGTGTAAAGGCCGTTTTGCATTCCCGGTTCATCGAGCCAGAGCGCGCCGCACGGGGAACCACCGCCGAGGTCGGCGAGGGGCTGGAAAATATCCTCGGCGAAATTTTTGAAGAGATACGGGTAACCCATTTGCGCGCCGGGCGGGACGAAACTGAGGCGCACGTTCCAGCCGCCGCCGTCGTTGGTGTTGTCGCGGGTGAAGAGGTCGAGCGTGGGCGAGACGGCCACGTCGTAGATGTTGCGCTGGCCGCGCGAGACGATCTCGAAGCCGGTGCCATCCGGCCGGATGCGCACGATGCCGCCGCCGCGCATGCTCAGGGTCGTGCCATCTTTCGCGACCGCTTTCGTGAAGCCGTAGTCGCCGACGGCGATGTAGATGAAACCGTCGATCGCGAGGCGGCAGCCGTTGGTCGTGTGATCCGCGCCGCGGAAGACGAGGTCGAAGCCGAGGCCGGTGAGGATGTCTTCCTGCTGGTCGGATTTTCCGTCGCCGTCGGTGTCGGTGTAGACGGTGAGATTCGGCGGGTGCATCACGATGAGTTTGCCGGGAGCGGTGCCGCTCGGCGCATCCCAGATCACGCCGCGCGGACTTTCCACCGCGCAGAAAGTTTTGAATTCATCGGCGCGCCCGTCGCCATCCGTGTCGCGCATGCGGACGACCTTGCCGGGGATGCGCCCATCCTTCGGTCCGGCGACGCCATCCGCGGGATTACGATCGCGGCCGATCGAGCCGTTTTCATCGATCGCCACGAAGATCGTGCCATCCACCGCGGCGCTCACGCTGGTCGGGTAGCCGCCCACGGGCGGAAGCGCGAAGACCGTGGCGGCGTAGCCCTCGGGCAGCTTCACCGTCTTCAAAATATCCGCCTCAGTGCGCGGCGGCAGGTCGCCTTTGTTTTGCGCGGCGGCAGGCAGCGAAAGGGCAAGGAGGAGAGCGAGGGAGGCGCGGCGGCGAGACATGGGGTGGTGAAGCTGGCGCGGGGAGAAGCCGGACAAAAGGGCTTTCTTAGAGGATGTACCGAAACTCGATTTAGCCGCGGATGGACGCGGATTTTCGCGGATAAGAAAACCTTCGCATTCTCTGCATCCGCGTTTCATCCGCGTCCATCCGCGGCTCAAATTCAGCTCTGCTTTCGCGGCCTTTCGCGTCTTTTTCGCGTGTTTCGCGTTCTCTCTTAAAATACGCCGGAGTTTTTGAACGCGAAACACGCGGAAAAATCGCGAAAGGCCGCGGAAGAAACGGCCATGCAACCGAGTGGGCGCGGGCTAATCAGGGGGCTGATACGGGGTTGGGGAGAGGATGATTCGTTCGTTATTGCTCGTCACATGCGCCCTCGCCGGGCAGGTGTTTTCCGCGGAGTGGCGGGTTTCCACGGGCGCGGAGTTTTCTGCTGCGGCCGCCGCCGTGAAGGCGGGTGACACGATCGTGTGGGCCGCCGGTCGCTACGAAAACGTGGCGATGCGGCTGCGCGGCGCGGGCACGGAAGCGGCGCCGATCACCGTGCGCGCGGAGCCGGTGGGCGGCGCGATTTTCACCGGCGCGAGTCAGCTCGAAGTGCGCGGCGCGTGGATCGTGATCGAGGGCCTCACCTTCGAGGGCACGACGCTCGACCCCATCCTGCTCCGCGATGCGCAGCACTGCCGCGTGACCGCCTGCACGGTGCGCGCGTGCGCGGCGGAAGGTGCACGCCTTCACTATCTGCGGATCGGCGGCAGCAGGAGCACCGCGAACCGCGTGGATCACTGCACCTTCGAGGACAAACGCACCGACGGCGTGATGCTGATCGTGGACGGCGACGACGGCGTGCTCGCGACCGACACGCGGATCGATCACAATGTCTTCCGCGGAATCGCGAAAGCGGTGCGCAACGGCATGGAAGCGATCCGCGTGGGCGACAGCAGTTTTCAGCGACTGGAGGCGCGGACGCTGGTGGAGGAGAATCGCTTCGAGGCGTGCCGCGGCGACGCCGAGGTGGTGTCGAATAAATCCCGCGCGAACACCTATCGCGGCAACATCTTCGCCGGCTGCGATGGCGGCGCGATCGTGCTTCGGCACGGCGACCGGTGCGTCGTGGAAGGCAACCGCATCGACGGCGAAAGCCGCGAAAAATCCGGCGGCATCCGCGTGCATGGCAGCGGCCATCGCGTAACGGGAAACGTGATCGAACGCACCGGCGCCTACGCCATCGCGCTGCCCGCGGGAAACTCCGTGCCGAAGGACACCGGCCACGCGCCCGTTCGCGACGCGGTGATCGAAGGAAATCGCATCGCGAATCCCGCCGGCCCGGTCTTCGTCCTCGGCGAACCGCACGACAGCAAAAAGCTGCAGGACACCGCGCCGACGGGCGTCATTTTCCGCGGCAATGGGGTGGAGAACCTCGGCGACCGGGAGCAGGTGAAGGAGTTCCTCAAAACCGCAGGCGGCGTGCGCTGGGAGTAGCGCCGCCCGGCTCTACAATTCCTTCTCCAACCGTTCGCTAAGCCACTGCTTGATCATGCTCTGGTAGTTCAGGTAGCGGCTGCGGGCGATGCGTTTGATGCGGGCGAGCAGGCGCGGGTCGAAGCGCAGGGTGATCGTGGTGGATTCGCGCGTGTCGGCCTTGAGCAGCGAGCCGTTCATCAGCCGCACGTCGAGCCGCGCATCGGCCCAAAACGCGGCTTCGTCATCCTCGGTGTCGAAGTGCGGCAACTCCTTCCAGTTCATGATCACTTTCATGGGTCGCTAGTAGCCGGCCTCCGAGTTTTTGCGTTCGTAAAAGGACGCCTCCTCTGGCGTCATGTCGCGGGCGAGGATTGCGCGGTAGCGTTTCCCGTCGCTCCAAAAGACGGTGAAGATCGCGCGGTCGCCGATGGATTTTCCGAGGTTGAAATAGCGCGCCTTGGCGTCGTCCTCCACGCCATCCGGGAGCAGGCGCAGGCCGAAGGGATCCTCGAAACTCTCTTCGATTTCCTTGGGCGTGATCTGCTTGAGATCAAAAGGAACGTCGATCCAGTCAAAGTCCATGGGAGGGGAAAATCCGAAATCCGAAACTCGAAACTCGAAAAAAATCCGAAGGGAGTGAAGCGGAGCAAAGGGGGAAACGGTGCGAGTTCACAGGACGGCGAAAAGTGGAACTCGGCGTTTCGGATTTCGTGCTTCGTGCTGCGGATTTCTCCAGCGTTCAACGCTGGATCAGCTCGATCTCGTAGCCTTCCGGTGCGTCGATGAAAGCGATCACGCTGCCCGAGTCGGTCTCCGTCGGGCCGTCGGAGAGCGGGTAGCCGAGCGCGGCGGAATGTTTGGCGAAAGCCGCGATGTCATCCACCTCGAACGCGAGATGCGTGATGTCGCTGCCCACGTTCACCGGACCGCTCTCGTCGAATTTGCAGATCTCGATTTCCTCCTCACTCCCGGGCGCCTTGAAGAAGACGAGCTGCGAGCCGCGGGGCGAAGTGCTCTGCCGTGTGAGGGTGAGGCCGAGCACGTCGCGGTAGAAGGTGATTGTCTTGTCGAGATCGCTGACGCGGTAGCGGGTATGGAGGAGTCGTTTGACCATGGGGGGAATTTCGGATTTCCGATTTCGAGTTGCAGATTTAGCCTCGGCCCGCTTTGAACGCGACTGCTTTCCCAAGCTGAATCCCACAATCAGACCTCCGATTTCCATGATCTCCCTCGGCATCGACAGCGGCACGCAGAGTACGAAGACCATCGCGCTCGATGGCGAAACCGGCGAAATCCTCGCGTCCGCCTCGCGCAGCTACGGCATGATCGAAGGCCTCGCGCCCGGCCATCTGGAGCAGGAGCCGCAGGTCTGGATCGAAGCGGTGGACGCCACGGTGCAGGAGGTCCTGAAGAAGCTCGGCAAAAAGAAAGATGCGGTGAAGGCGATCGGGGTGAGTGGCCAGCAGCACGGCTTTGTGGCGCTGGATAAAAAGGGGAAGGTCATCCGCCCGGCGAAGCTCTGGTGCGACACATCGACGATCGAGCAGTGCGAGGAATTCGAGGCGGAATTCGGCGGCTCGGAAGGGCTGATCGAGCTCGCCGGCAATGCGATGCTGCCGGGTTACACCGCGCCGAAAATCCTCTGGCTGAAACAAAACGAGCCGAAGAACTACAAGGCGCTCGAGACCGTGCTGCTGCCGCACGATTACATTAATTTTCACCTCACCGGCGAACGCGGCATGGAATACGGCGACGCCTCCGGCACCGGCCTGCTCGACGTGCGCGAGAAGAAATGGAGCGAGCCGCTGATCGAGTTCATCGATTCCGATCTGCACGACGCGCTGCCCGCGCTGGCCAGCTCGCGGCGCGCCTTCGGGTTGCTCCGCGAAAATCTGCGCGAGGCGTGGGGCCTCTCGAAAGGCGAAGTGACCGTGAGCGCCGGCGGTGGCGACAACATGATGGGCGCAATCGGCACCGGCAACGTGCAGCCCGGCATGGTCACCGTGAGCCTCGGCACCAGCGGCACGGTTTACGCCTATGCGGCCGAGCCGGTCATCGATCCGCAGGGCGAAGTGGCCGCCTTTTGCGACAGCACCGATCGCTGGCTGCCGCTCGCCTGCACGATGAATGTGACCGTGGCGACAGAGCAGGTGCGCAAGATGTTCGGCTGGTCGCACGAGCAGCTCGAGGCCGCCGTCGCGGAATCGAATCCCGGCGCGGACGGCCTCGTTTTCCTCCCGTATCTCAATGGCGAGCGCACCCCAAATCTCCCCAGCGGCACCGGCGTGCTCCACGGCATGACGACCTCGAATTACACCCCGCAAAACCTCGCCCGCGCCACGATGGAAGGCGTGACGCTCGGCCTCGCCTACGGCCTCGGGCGCTTCCGCGAACTGGGCATCCAGCCCACGGAAATCCGCCTCACCGGCGGCGGCAGCAAAAGCGCGATCTGGCGGCAGCTCGCCGCGGATATCTTCGGCGTGCCGACCCTCTGCCTCGCCTCCGCAGAAGGCGCCGCGCTCGGCGCCGCCATCCAGGGTCTCTACGCCACGCTCATCGCCACGGGGAAGAGCGCCACCTTCCGCGAACTCTGCGAGCGCATCGTGAAAGTGGACGAATCCACCCGCGCCAAACCCCACGCCGAACACAAGGAACGTTACACCGCGCTGCTCACCCGCCAGGGCGATCTCACGCGGCGACTGCACGCCGCGGGTTACCTATGATGCCACGGACGCCCGGCGATTCCCGCATTGGCAAACCGGCGGCGCGTGGTAGTCGTCACTAGGTTTTCCGCACCGCTCCCCATTACGCTATGAACTCCCGTTCGCTCATCGCCCTCTTCGTCCTCATCCTCGCCGTGCTCGGCGGGGCGCTCTGGTTTTTGCAAAGTACGCCGCCGCCCGCGGCCGTTCCCGAGATCGTGAGAGCGACGCCTTCCGCGCCGGAGCCGATGCCCGTGGTGCCCGGCGGCCCCTCCACCATCGTCGCCCCGCCGGCGCCTGCGGAATTGATTCCCGCCGCCCCGAAAGTTCCCGCTGCCCTCGCCGAGTGGGAGGTGAAGATCGACACCATCCTCCGCGCGAATCCCGACAACAGCGAGGCCGCGAACAGCGCCACCGCGCAGACCCTGATCAATCTCCTCCCCACGCTCCCGCCCGACGGCCAGACCGAGGCCGCGCAGCACATCTCGAATCTCCTCGCCGACAAGGATTACAGCCGCGTGCTGCCGATCGTAAAAAACGCCAGCACCCCCGAGGATGTGCTCGACGTTTTCGTCACCGACCTGATGAACCGCGACGACACCGTGAAGCTCCCGACGCTGCTCGAGATCGCGAAGATTGCCAACCACCCGCACCACGAGGAAGCCGCCACGGATCTCCAGATTTTCCTCGATGAAGACTACGGCACCGACTGGGCGAAGTGGGACGCCAAGCTGAAGGAATATCTCAAAAAGCAGGCCGAAGAAAACGCCGGCATCGAAGTCGCCCCGCCGGCGAAATGAAGCTCGTCATCGCCGCCACCGGGGCGAGCGGCGCGATCTATCTGCAACGGCTCCTCGCGCAGATCGACCCGATCAAACACGAGGTGCACCTCGTCCTCAGCGCCTTTGCCAAACAGGTCATCGCCGAGGAACTCGGGACGCTCGAAGTGCCGCCCGGCGTCCACGCGCATGGCGACAAATCGATGCACGTCCCCTTTGCCAGCGGCTCGGCGCTGTTCGACGCCATGGTCGTGGTGCCGTGCTCGATGGGCACGCTCGGCCGCATCGCCGCGGGCACCAGCGATTCCACGCTGCTCCGCGCCGCGGATGTTTTTTTGAAAGAGCGCCGCAAACTGATCCTCGTCCCGCGCGAAACCCCTTGGAATCTCATCCACGCGCGCAACGTCGTGACGCTCCTCGAAGCCGGCGCGATCGTCATGCCTGCCTCGCCCGGTTTCTACAGCCGGCCCACTTCGATCGAACAACTCGCCGACACCGTGGTCACGCGGATCCTCGATCAACTCGGCCTGCCCGTGCCGGATGCGTATCGGTGGGCGGAAGGCGAGTAGAGCGGACTAATCTGAAATCCGAAATCCGAAGCTCGAAATCCGAAACAATTTGGAAATGCGTGAAAGGTGAAAAAGTGGGGAAACGGGGAGCGCGACCTTTCCGGTTTCCCTCCTTCCAACTGTTCCCGCTGATTGTTTCGGATTTCGAGCTTCGGATTTCGGATTTCAAGATTCCGCCTTCGGATTTCGCATGAAAATCCTCCTCCTCGCGCGGCTCGGTTCCTGGCTCCTCCGCGGGCTCTTCCGCACGCTGCGCTTCCGCTTCGACGACCGCGCCGGCGTGCTCACGGCTCCGCCGGGCGAGCCGCTGCTCTGGGCCTTCTGGCACAATCAGCTCCTCATCAGCGCCTACATGTTCGAGCGGTTTTTTCCCGCGCGCCGCGGCGCGGCGATGGCCAGCCAGAGCAAGGACGGCGAGATCATTTCCGCGATCATCGCCGCGTTCGGCCTGCGCCCGATCCGCGGCTCCAGTTCCCGCGGCGGCGCGCGCGCGCTGGTGGAAATGAAACGCGCCCACGACGACGGGTTCGACGTGGCGATCACGCCCGATGGCCCGCGCGGCCCCGTCTATCACGTCAACCCCGGCATCGTGAAACTCGCGCAGCTCACCGGCGGGAAAATCTTCCCGATGCACATCGCCTACTCCCGCTGCTGGCGGCTGAAAAGCTGGGACGGCTTCATGATTCCGAAACCGTTCGCGACCGTGACGATCACCTACGCCGCGCTGCACCACGTCGCGGCGACGAAGACCGAAGAAGCGTTTGAAGCCGAGCGCCTCGGCCTCGAACGCGTGCTGCTGGAGCTGGGGGATTGCTAGCGGCGAGGTGATTGGTGAATGGTGATTGGTGGATTCCGCGTGGCACCGTTTTACCAATCACCGATCACCATTCACCCAGCACCGCTCCTCCCCATGACGCTCATCGACGGCAAAGCCATCGCGGCCCGCATCAACGAAGAAAACCGCGCCGCCATCGCGGAACTCGCCGCGCGCGGCCACACGCCTGGGCTCGCCGTGGTGCTGGTCGGCGCCGATCCCGCATCTCAGGCTTACGTGCGGAGCAAGGACAAGACGTGCCGCGAGCTGGGGATGTTTTCGGTGAAGCACGAGCTGCCGGCGGAGACGACGCAGGCCGATTTGATCGCGCTAGTGCAGCAGTTGAATGCCGACCCGGCGATCCACGGCATCCTCGTCCAATCACCGCCCCCGAAACACATCGACGAACGCGCCGTGGTCGAAACGATCGACCCGCGCAAAGACGTGGACGGTTTCCACCCGGTGAACGTCGGAAAACTCGCGCTGGGCGACGCCGATGCCTTTGTGCCCTGCACGCCGCTCGGTTGCCAGCGGCTGCTCATCGAGGCGGGCATCGAGACGAAAGGCGCGAACGTCGTGGTGCTCGGCCGCTCGATGATCGTGGGCAAACCGCTCGCGCTTTTGCTCATGAACAAAGGCCGGGGCGGCGATGCGACCGTGACCGTGGCGCATTCTCGAACGAGGGATCTTGCCGCCGTCTGCCGTGAGGCAGACATCCTAATCGCGGCGATTGGTCAGCCGGAATTTGTGAAAGCGGATTTTGTGAAAGAAGGCGCCGTGGTGATCGACGTGGGGATCAACCGCGTGGCGGCGCCGGAATCGCCGAAAGGCTCAAAACTCGTCGGCGACGTGGCGTTCGCCGAAGTCGCCCCGAAATGCCGCGCGATCACCCCCGTGCCCGGCGGCGTGGGGCCGATGACCATCGCGATGCTGATGGGCAATACGATCGCAAGCTGCCGCCGCTGGTCGGCGTAAAAACGTCGGCGCGAATTCCGGGGAGCACCGGCGTCCCGCGTGTTGGTGCTGGCGTCCCGCCAGCACGGACTTCCCGGCGCGCTCCGACGGGTAGGGCGCATGCGCAGGGCATCGTTGCCGTGTGGAAGTGCGTTTCGGCGGGACGCCGAAACCAACCCGCGAGACGCGTGTGCTCCCCGGAAATCCTTCGCGCGGCGCCTCAATGTTTTCGCCCGGCGAGCCACCACGGCAGATACGCGAAGGCGAAGAAACCGAGACCGACGAGATTGATCTGCGCGACGTAGAGCCAGTGGGTGTCGGAGAAGAGATCGAGCATCGACGCCTGCGCCGGGCGGCGGGCGAGAAAGCCGTAGTTGCCGCCGGTCAGCGCGTTCACCGTGAGCGCGGTGACGAGGTAGATTTCCGACCACACGAAGATGCGCAGAAAGGAGCGCGGTCGCAGCCGGGGCACGAGCAGGAGGAAGAGCACGCCGGCGATGATCGCCGCGTGATCGAGAAAGAAAACGAGCTGGCGGAGGAACTTCACCTCTTCGGCAATAGCCGGCGTAAACAGCGCCTGGATCGTGCCGCAGAGGCCCCAGAAATAGCTCACCTCGAAACACGTCTGGTTCCGCGTGATCAGCGCCACGGCCACGGCGATGAGCGTCCAGTCGCAGAGGTGCATCGGCAGCGCGATGGCGGCGGTGAATTCGCCATCCGCGTACTTTTGCCAAATCCCGGCCGCTTCCAAAACGAGGAGCAGGCCAGCGAGGCTCCCGGCAAAAGCGCGCTCCAGCGCGGGATACGGGCGGCGGCGGTGGGCGGCCCAGAGCGCGAGCGGGACGAGGATGGCGAAGGCGAGGGCGGACGCTTGCAGCCAGAACATGGTGCCACGTTTACCAGCTCCAGCGAGCCGGGTGCGCCCGGAAATTTGAAATTCTCAATTGGCAATTTTCAATTCCCCACCCCCGCCGCTACTCTCCGCCCATGTCCGATGCGCTCACGCCGATGATGCAACAGTATCAGAGCATCCGGCGCTCGTTGCCGCCGGAGACGCTGCTGCTGTTTCGGCTCGGCGATTTTTACGAGATGTTCTTCGAGGACGCCAAGGAAGCGTCGGCGATCCTCAATCTCGCGCTGACCAAACGGAACCTCGTGCCGATGTGCGGCCTGCCGCATCACGCCGCGGAAAACTACATCCGCCGGCTGGTGAAAGCGGGTAAGCGCGTCGCCATTTGCGATCAGGTCAGCGAGCCGCAGAAGGGGCAGATCGTGCAACGCGAGGTCACGCACATCGTTTCGCCCGGCACGATCTCCGACCTGCAAATGCTGGATGCGAAGCGGAACAACTTTCTCGCGGCCATCTGCGCTGGCGCGAAGTCTGGTTACGGTTTCGCGTTCGTCGATCTGACCACGGGCGACTTCCGGCTCACCGAACTCGCCGACGACAAGGAACTCGCCGACGAACTCGCGCGTGTGCAGCCAGCGGAAGTCCTCGTGCCGGAGGAACACGCGGCGGCACTGCGCGAATTTGCCCACGGGCTGGTGGTGCGGGATGGCTACACCTTTCTCGCCGATCACGCGCTGCCGGCGCTGCGTGAACATTTCAAAGTGCAGTCGCTCGATGGGTTCGGCTGCTCGGAGATGCCGACGGCGGTGGGCGCGGCGGGGGCGATCCTGCATTATTTGCAGCACGAGCTGCGGCGGTCGCTCGGGCACATCTCGCGGCTGGTGGCGTATCGCAATTCCCAGTTCATGATCGTGGACGCGGTGACGCAGGCGAATCTCGAACTCGTGCAATCCCGAGGTGGCGCGCGCGACACTTCGCTGCTCGGCGCGCTGGATCGCACGGTCACGCCGATGGGCGCGCGCAAGTTGCGCGACTGGATTCTCCATCCCATCTGCCAACTCGGCGAACTGCACGAGCGACAGCAGTTCATCGGCGATCTGCTCGGCGATCCTTTCCGGCTCGGCAATCTGCGCGAGACGCTGAAATCGATTCGCGACATGGAGCGCACCGTCGGCCGGCTCACGCAGACCGGCGGCAATGCACGCGACCTGCAAGTGCTGCGCACCAGCCTGGAACAGATCCCGGCGCTGCGCGCCGATCTCGAAGCGCTTTGCACCGGCAGCTTTCCACCACCGCCCGGCGTGGCGCCGTGTTCCCGCGCGGCGGGGATCAACGCGCCGCTTTTCGATCGGCTGCTGGAAAATCTTCACCCGCTGCCGCATCTCGTCGATTTGCTCGGCAAGGCCATCGTCGACGAACCACCGGCGCTGACGCGGGAAGGCGGCATGTTTCGCGACGGCTACCACGCGCCACTCGACGAGCTGCGCAGCGCCTCCCGCGAGGGCAAACACTGGATCGCGGAGCTGCAGCAGCGCGCGATCGACGACACGGGCATCAAGTCGCTGAAGGTCCGCTACACGTCGGTCTTCGGCTATTTCATCGAGGTCACGAAATCGAATCTCGGCGCGGTGCCGGCGAGCTGGCATCGCAAACAGACGGTGGCGAATGGCGAGCGTTTCATCACGCCGGAGCTGAAGGAGGTGGAGGGCAAAATCCTCGGTGCGGACGAGCGCAGCCGGGCGCTGGAATACGAGCTTTTCGTCCAGCTCCGTGGCGAGGTGATGAACGATCTCGGGGCGTTGCAGGCGACGGCGGGATCGGTCGCCACGCTCGACGTGCTGTGCTCCCTCGCGGAGACGGCGCGCCTCTTCGGTTACTGCCGGCCGACGCTCAGCGAGGAGCTGCGGATCGAGATCGTGGATGGGCGGCACCCGGTGCTCGATCAGTCGCTGGTGGAGGAGAAGTTCGTGCCGAACGATGTGCTGCTGGATGGCGACAGGAATCGGCTGCTCATTCTCACCGGGCCGAACATGGCGGGGAAATCGACCTACATCCGGCAGGTCGCGCTGCTCGTGCTGATGGCGCAAACCGGAAGCTGGGTGCCGGCGCAATCCGCGGAAATCGGGCTGGCGGATCGCATCTTCACCCGCGTGGGCGCGAACGACGATCTGTCGCGCGGGCAGTCCACTTTCATGGTGGAGATGAACGAGACGGCGAACATCACGAACAACGCGACGGCGCGCAGCCTGGTGATCCTGGATGAAATCGGGCGCGGCACTTCGACCTTCGATGGGTTGTCGATCGCCTGGAGCGTCGCGGAATTTCTCCACGACGAGACGAAGGCGCGCACGCTCTTCGCCACGCACTACCACGAACTCACCGAGCTGGAGCTGACCCGCGCGGGCGTGCGGAACTACAACATCGCGGTGCGCGAGTGGAACGATCAGATCATCTTCCTGCGCAAGATCGTGAAAGGCGGCGCGGATAAAAGCTACGGCATCCAGGTCGCGCGGCTCGCCGGGTTGCCGCCGTCGATCATCGCGCGGGCCAAGGAAATCCTGAGCAATCTCGAGCAGCACGAACTCAACGCCGAGGGCAAACCGACCATCGCCGAAGCGCCGCCGCTGCCCAAAACCGGCAAACCGCGGAACAAGAAAAAGGCCGAGGAAGCGCTGGCAACGATGAAGCCGCAGATGACGCTGTTCTGAACTGGCGCGGTAAAATTTTAACGCAGAGGCGCAGAGGCGCGGAGGTAGGACGGGCAGAATTTTGGAACCACGAAACAGGCGAAATAGACGAAAGGTCGGAGTCGGCCCTTTCGTATATTTCGTCTATTTCGTGGCTCCATTCTTCCGGGAAAACTCGCTCTCGACTCCCGCGCGCGGCGTTTCGCAATATCCGCGGCATGGAAATCGTCAAACAACTCTCCGTGTTCCTCGCCAACAAGCCGGGCACGCTCGCCGCGGTCTGCGACGAGCTGGCGAAGGCGAAGGTCAACATCATGGCCATGACCATCTCAGATACGGTGGATCACGCGGTGGTGCGGCTGGTGGTGAGCGACACGCAGCGGGCACTGGCGATCTTCGAAGAGCGCGGCGTGCTGGCGGTGGAAAACAACGTCATCAGCATCGAAAACAGCAACTCCCCCGGCGCGCTGGCGAAAATCGCGAGGGTGCTGGCGAAGGGCAAAGTGAACATCGAATACGGCTATCTCGCGACGAGTCCGGGCGCGAAGAGCGGGCTGCTGGTCATCCGCGTGACCGATGCCAAGAAAGCGCTGAAACTGCTCAAGAAGAAATAGTGCGTCGGCGCGCGCGGGGCTTCCGAGTGGAGCAGGGAGATTCCTGCGGAAGCGATGCGCGCGGCGACGTGCGGCACTCAATTTGAAAAAACAAGCTGCTCGCAAAGTCTGGCTCGGCGGTCCGCATCCGCTCGGCGCGTCGCTCGTCGCCGACGGGGTAAATTTCGCGCTCTTTTCGGAACACGCGACGGGCGTGGAGCTGTGCCTTTTCGATGCGCAGGGCAAAGAGGAGCGCATCCGGGTGACGGAACGCACGGAGCATGTGTGGCATTGTTTCGTGCCGGGCGTAAAGGCGGGGCAACTTTACGGCTTCCGCGTAGATGGACCCTGGCAGCCGGAGCGGGGCCACCGCTTCAACGCGGCGAAGCTGCTGCTCGATCCCTACGCCAGGGCGGTGGCGGGGCGAGTGACGTGGAATGAAACGTTGTTTGGTTTTGCGCTGTCGAAAGCGGCAGAGCGCGATCTGGAGAAAAGCCCGCTCGAGAGCGGCGAGGCGGTGCCGAAATGCGTGGTGGTGGACGATGCGTTCGACTGGGGCGGGGTGCAGCCACCACGGCGGCGCATGGCGGATTCCGTGATCTACGAAGTGCATCTGCGCGGATTTTCCAAGCTGGCGCCGCTGCCGGAAAAGGTGCGCGGGACGTACGCCGCGCTGGGGAGCGAGTGGGCGATCGAGTATTTGCAAAAGCTCGGCGTGACGGCGGTGGAGTTGCTGCCGATTCACCAGTTTTTCGACGAGCCGTTTCTCTCCGACCGCGGGCTGGTGAACTACTGGGGTTACAATTCGATCGGCTTCCTCGCGCCGCACGCCGCGTATGCGAGTAGTGGCGATCACGGCGAGCAGGTCACGGAGTTCAAGCAGATGGTGAAGAACCTGCATGCCGCGGGGATCGAGGTGATCCTCGACGTGGTCTACAATCACACCGCGGAGGGCAACCACTACGGCCCGACGCTCGCCTTCCGCGGCCTCGACAACGCGGCCTACTACCGGCTCGAACCCGGCAAACCGCGGCTCTATCGCGACTACACCGGCTGCGGCAATACGCTGAACACGAACCATCCGCGCGTGCTCCAGCTCATCATGGATTCGCTGCGCTACTGGGTGGAGGAAATGCACGTCGATGGCTTCCGCTTCGACCTCACTTCGGCGCTGGCGCGCGATGCGCATGCGTTCGATCGCGGCTCGGGCTTTCTCGATGTGATCCAGCAGGACCCGGTGCTCGCGCGGGTGAAGCTGATCGCGGAGCCGTGGGATCTCGGCGAGGGCGGATATCAAGTGGGCGGCTTCCCGGTGAACTGGTCGGAGTGGAACGGCAAGTATCGCGACTGCATGCGCGGATATTGGAAGGGCGACAGCGGGCTGATCGGGGAGTTTGCGTCGCGGCTGACGGGCAGCTCGGATCTTTACGAACACGGCGGGCGGCGGCCGTTTGCGAGCGTGAATTTCATCATCGCGCACGACGGTTTCACGCTGGCCGATCTCGTGAGCTACAACGAGAAACACAACGCGGCGAATGGCGAAGAGAACCGCGACGGCGAGGGCCACAACCGTTCGTGGAACTGCGGCGTGGAAGGCCCGACCCACAACGAAAAAATCAACACGCTACGCCGCCGGCAGCGCCGGAATTTCCTCGCGACGATGCTCCTTTCCCAAGGCGTGCCGATGATCTGCGCGGGCGACGAATACGGCCGCTCGCAAGGCGGCAACAACAACACCTACTGCCAGGACAACGAGCTGAACTGGCTGAACTGGGAGCGCACGCCCGAGCAAAGCGAGCTGTGGGAATTCACGCGGCGGCTGATCCTGCTGCGGCAGAAACATTCGATCTTCCGGCGGAGCAAATTTTTTACCGGTCGCGAGAGCGGCGGCGAGGAGGTGAAGGACATCATCTGGTTGAGCGACGCCGGCCACGAGATGACGCAGGCGGACTGGACCTCCCCGCATCTGCGGGCGCTCGCGGTGGTCATCGTCGGCGTCGCGTCGGACGTGTGCGACGAACACGGCGACCCGCTGAAGGACGACACGTTCATGCTGCTCTTCAATGCGCATTTCGACGTGGTGCATTTTTCGCTGGCCGGGCAGCGGGGCGTGCGCTGGGAACTCTTCCTCGACACCCGCGAGGAGCGGGGATTTCTCGAACCGTGCGGCACCGTGCCATCCGGCAGCGTGCTCGAGGTGGCGCCGTTCTCGCTCTGCGCGCTGCGCCTCATCCGCGGCTCGGAGAAACACGCGCGGAGCGCCGCCTGGAAACCGAGAAAAGCCCTGCCAGCGTAGGCGCGCACGGGCTTTCGCGTTGCCTTTGCTGGGCGTTCCAGATTTCGTCCGCCATGCGCAAAACCAAAATCATTTGCACCCTGGGGCCGGCCACCGAGTCGGCGGAAGTCTTGCACGCGATGATTGAAGCCGGAGCGAACATCTTCCGGCTGAACATGAGTCACGCGCCGCACGACTGGGTGCGGCAGATCGTGCCGCGAATCCGGGCCATCGGCACCGAACTGAACACGGTCGTCGGCATCCTCATGGACACGCAGGGGCCGGCGATTCGCACCGGCGACCTGCCGACGAAGCTGGACCTGAAAGTGGGCGACATTTTCGAGTTCGTGGTCCGCGGTTCGGTGAGCGAGGAGGAGTATTCGGTGGGCGTGAACTACGACGGGCTGATCGACGACATTTCCGTGGGCGATACCGTGCTCGTGGACAACGGCAACATTCACATGAAAGTGCTGAACAAGGACGGCAGCAGGATTCGCTGCGAGGTGCTGACCGCCGGCGTGATGGGTTCGCGCCGCCACATCAATCTGCCCGGCGTGAAGGTGAACCTGCCGCCGCTGACCGAGAAGGATCTCGCCGACGTGGCGGTGGGCGCGGAGATGCAGGTCGATTACGTGGCGCTGAGTTTTTGCCGCGAACCGGGCGATGTGGAGGTGCTGCGCAAGGTGCTGCATTCGCACGACAGCAAGGCGCGCATCGTGGCCAAACTCGAAGACCAGATGGCGGTGAAAAACATTAACGCGATCATCGCCGTGACCGATGTGATCATGGTCGCGCGGGGCGATCTCGGCATCGAGTGCCCGATGGAGGAGCTGCCGATCATCCAGCGCCGCATCGTCAAACGCTGCTTGAAACGCGGCGTGCCGGTGATCGTGGCCACGCACATGCTCGAGTCGATGATTTCCAATCCCGTGCCGACCCGCGCGGAGATCACGGACGTGGCGAACGCCGTCTTCGAGCAGGCCGATGCGATCATGCTCAGCGGCGAAACCACGGTGGGAAAATACCCGGTCAAATGCGTCGAGGTGATGGACAAAGTCGCTCGGCGCATCGAGCGCAGCGGCGGCGCCGGCTTTGCGGAAGACGCCGATCACGATGTCGACCGCCAGCGCACGGTGCGCTCCGCCGTTTCCCTCGCGAATTCGCTGCCGGACGCGAAGATCGTCATCTTCACCCGCCGCGGCACGATGGCGGATTACGTCTCCAACCTGCGCCCGAACGCGCCGATCTACGCCTTCGCCCCGAGCTACGACGTGGTGCGCAAGCTGGTCATCAATTGGGGCACGTATCCCATCCACCTCACCTTCGACGCGAATCCGGGGAGGACGATCGGCGCGGCGATTAATCATCTCGTCGAAAACAAGCTGGCCGCGAGCGGCGACCACCTCGTGATCGTGAGCGACATGCTCGCGGGCGAAGAACGCTTCGACACGATCCAGCTCCGGGTGGTGCCCTAAGGGCGGGTCGCGCCGCGGAGGCTCTATGGCGTCGACCTACTACACGAATCTGCTCGGCGATGATGTCGTCGCGAAGGGCTTCGTCCCCCAGGTCGCGCAGCCCGGCATCATGGACGCGATGATCCGACGTCTCGCCGGCTTCGATCTGCACGAGACGGTCATCCTGCCGGAGAATGGCGAAAAGCTCGTCGGCTTCGCCGCACACCCGAGCGGCCTCGCCGTCGCGATGCGCTACCTCGTCCCCGCTGCTGAATACGATGAAGCCGGTGCCGTCACCGATCCCGAGACTGGCCTCACCTTCGGCGACCTGCGCTACACCGAGACGCAGAGCAATCGCGTCTTTGTCACCGTCGAGTGCCTCGACGGTTTCAAGGTGGCGCTGTCTGACGGCATCAAGCGCATCGTGAAACCGTAGAGACAGACCTGCCGCGCCTACACGGTCTTGGCTTCCTGTTTCTTCTCCCGGCCAGAGCTAGCCGTTTTCTGGGCCTTCGGCAGCTTCTCCGTCGCCGCAAATAGATGCTGCGCGTAATTCATTGCCGGCACCTTTACCCATGACGCCGTCACGGTAAAAATCCACCAGAGGAACATCGCCACACACGCGGCGGCAGAGGCCCAAGGAAGCAGTTGGGCCTTCTCTTGCGCGATGAACCAGAAACCAGCGCCGACGCTTACGAGGGCACCGAGCACTGAGGCACCGATGCCGAGTCCGCGAAGACCGTAGAGGTTGCGACAGATGCCGTAGTTCACGTTGTCCCGATAGACGAACGGGTGCGTCGCCACGGAGATGGCGACGCGCGGGAAGTCCTTGAGCTTGAAATCGTCGAGCGTCTCCTCGGCGCGCTCCATGTGGCTGTCGATGACCTTGGCGAGTCCGCGCCGCTGGAGGTCGGGGTAGAGGCGGATGAAGCTCTGGTAAATCTCCAGCGCGTGCCGGTGGCTGACGGCAAACATGATGGACTTCGCGGGGAGCGTGCCGACGGCGTCCTTGATGGAGTGCTCCATGAACTCGCGGACAATGGAGTCATTGGTGCCGGTGTTGGTGACGCGGCGTTCGAGGTCGGTGCCTTCGAAGCTCAGCTCCTCCAGACCTTGTAGGGGAAGCGCACGGAGGGCTCGCCTTTGGGGAAGTCTTTGGTGTTGCGGGTGACGAGGAGCGCGCCGACGTGGCGAGCGGAAGCCCAGACGATGGCGTCGGGCAATTTCAGGCGATGCTGCTGGCGCAGGGTGATGGAGAGCTGGGCGACGGCGTTATCACCATGCGCACCATCGTTGACCTGCCGCCCGAGCAAATTGCCGCCCTCAACGCCTACACCAAGGCCGAGGGCATCTCTCGCGCCGAGGCCGTGCGCCGCGCCGTCGCCGCCTTCGTCCCAGCGACCCAGAAGAAGAAGCGCAGCTTGCGCGATCACCCGGCATTTGGGTCATGGTCTGGGCCAAAAACGGACTCCGTGGAATAGCGCGAATAGATGGAACGGTGGCTTTCGTCGGCGAAGATGAGATCGAACGCGCCGGGCGAGAGACGCGGGAAGGCAGCCATCATCGCCGGATAAGTGGAGGCGAAGATGCGCGCGGTCGTGTCCATCTCGCCGGATTCGATGCGCGCCAACGGCACGTCCGGCATGTGCTCCTTGAACGCACCGAGCGCCTGCTTCACCAACTCGCGCCGGTCGGCGAGAAAGAGAACTCGTTCGATCCATTTGCAACGCATGAGCAGCTCCACCAACGCCACAGCGACGCGCGTTTTGCCGGTGCCGGTCGCCATGACGAGGAGGAATTGGCGATGCCCTTTTTCCGTGCGCTCGGCGACTTCCTTCACCGCGTTGGTTTGGTAGGCGCGATTGACGATTCGTTCGAGGACGGAGGCGCCAGCGAGCGGTTCCCGGTAGCGACGTTGGAAAGCGAGGCGTTCAAGATCGTCCGGTGAGAAGAATCCGCTGACCCGTCGCGGCGGGCCGGCCGGCGTTTCCATGAACCAAATCTCGTCACCATTGGTCAGGAAGATGAACGGCGCGGTGCCGTGGATTTGGGCAATGCGCTCCGCATACTGCGCCGCTTGGCGCTCACCCTCCAGTGGACTCCGGCTCGTGCGCTTCGCTTCGACCAACGCAAGAGGCCGCCCAAAGCGGTCGAGCAATACATAGTCGGCAAACTCCCGCGCGCGTTCCGGCGCTCCGTCGTTGACGAGCGACGTGCCGGTGAGTTCGAGAGCAACTTGGGGTTCCTCGCTGTTTTCAGTGGGTAGCGCTTGGGAGCGTGGCAGGCTGGCGGGATGACACCTGAGCAATTGTTTCACGAACTCCTCGGTTTGGGCCGGCACTGGCGGGTGACGCGCTGCGAGTATGCGCCGAAGGACGGGACCGCGCGGGGCGAGCTGGATGGCGTGGTGCGGTTGTGGATCGAGGAGACGCCCGAGTTGTGGAATGGGGAGAGCATCGCGGCCGGCGAGGCGGTGGGCTGTTACGACCACGTCGGCGAGGAGCTGGTGTGGCGGCATCTCGATGTGTTTGAGCACCGCTGCGAGATCCGGTGCCGCCTGCCGCGCGGGCAACGCACGACGGACGGCAAGGTTTACCGCGTCACGCCGCCGTGGGAGGGCCTGGCCAAGCACTTCACCCGTGGCTTCGAGGCGATGGTCTTGCTGCTCTTGCGCCAGATGCCGGTGGCGGCGGTGGCGCGGCATATCGGCGAGACCGATACGCGGTTGTGGCGGCTGTGGCACGCGCACGTCGCGGCGGCGTGGCCGAAGGTGGATTGGAGCGGAGTGGTCTGCGTGGGGTGCGACGAATTGAGCGTGCGCAAGGGGCACCATTACGTCAGCGTGTTTTGCGACCTGATCGGCAAACGCGTGCTCTTCGCCACGCCGGGCAAGGACGCGGCCGCGTGGGGCGCCTTCGTCACCGCGCTCGGCGAGCACCACGGCCATCCGCGGGCGATCACGGAGGTCTCGATCGACATGAGCCCGGCCTACATCGCCGGGGTGCGCGAGAATCTCGGCGCGCAGGCCGTCGTCGTGTTCGACAAGTTTCACGTCATCATGCACGCCAACTGCGGGGTGGACGAAACCCGCCGGGTCGAGTGC
>Ga0209181_10002614_pt1 | contig 29205 bp, 27 predicted proteins | sample MAT05_FD_187208 | JGI IMG/M metagenome (GOLD analysis project Ga0209181, IMG submission 187208) | Freshwater microbial communities from Lake Fryxell liftoff mats and glacier meltwater in Antarctica - MAT-05 (SPAdes) (version 2) | ecosystem: Environmental > Aquatic > Freshwater > Ice > Liftoff...
AAAAATTGCAAACGGAAGCGAAGGAACTGACCGCTGAAATGTCAGGATTGCGATCGCTTTTGGGCGATCGCCGAGAACTGCTGAAATCTCTGAAAAAAGACCTGCGATCGCTGAAGAAAAAGTTTGGTGATCCGCGTCGCACAAAAATTTTGGCGATCGGTACTCAGCCCATAACAGAAGCGGAGCCAGAAACTAAAAGCCAAGACTCAGCCAGAACCAAAAAAAATCAAGCATCTGACTCTTCACTCCTGACTCCTGACTCCTCATTCAATGACACTGAAGTTACAGAAACCGTGCTGGAAGTGACTCAACGCGGCTATGTCAGACGCATCACACCCAAAGCCTTTCAACGGCAATCCCGCAATCGCAATGGCGAAACGACCTCGGCAACCTTGACTGAATTGGACGATTTCACCGTGCAAACCCAGTTCACGACCACCGCCAAAGAGTTAGTAGCGATGACTCGCAGTGGCAGAGCCTATGCCATCCGGGTAGACGACATCCCGCCAGCGACGGCACGATCTAAAGGGGCACCCCTGATCACGCTGCTGCCTGCTGCTGTCCAAAGTGATTCGGCTGGAATTGTGGGCAGTTTCATCTTGCCGGATGACTGTGAAGGCAAGAACTTGCTGATCGTCACTCAACAGGGGCGAGTCAAGCGTTTACTCTTGGAAGACTTTATGGGTTTAACTGGCAGAGGTTTAACCGCCCTCAAGCTGAAAGAAGCGGATCAAATTGCTAGCATTACTATCGTTCAACCAGGTGAACAACTGGTGATTGCAGCATCCAGCGGTCGGATGGTGCGCGTAGAGGTAAATGACGACCATCTACCCATTCAAAGCCGCACTGCTCAAGGGCAACTGGTGATGCGGTTGGGTAAGCGAGAACAATTAGTGGGTGCAGCAACCGCTTCTCAGGGCGGAATCTTGTTGCTGGTAACGGAAAGAGGCTATGCCAAACAGATGCCTGTTGCCCTGTTGCGGCTGTCTACTCCAGGTGGATTGGGTGCCTATGGGATGCAGTTCAAAATAAAAACTGATGCATTAGCTGGATTAACTTCTGTACGCTCTGAAACCGAGGTGATGTTACTCACTAGCCAAGACCGCATGGTGCGCCTTGATTTGGCAGCAGTGCCGATGAAAGGACGGGATACAGCCGGCGATCGCATCCTCGACCTGGATCAAAATGAGAAAATCGAAACCCTCATCGCTATCCCAAATCTCAATAAAGGATCTGAAGCTGAGTCGTAATCAGGCGCTCAAATTAATCTAGACTGGCTTGGCTCCTATTGGATGACACGCCCTAAGCTGCGTATCTCTTCTACCTCACTTGCCATATTTTTACTGTATTGTCCGAACTGCCGCTGGCGATTCGGTAGCCGTTGGCATTGATGCTGACGGCATTTACGCCACTGACGTGATCGCTGAGGGTGGCTTTTAAGTCACCTGTTTCTACGTTCCACAGTTTGATGGTGGTATCGCTGCTGCCACTGACTAGGGTTTTGCCGTCGGTGCTGAGCGCAATAGAATTGACTGAATCGGTGTGTCCGGTGAGGGTGCGAATTACTTCACCCGTAGTCAGGCTCCAGATTTTGAGGGTTTTATCTTTGCTGCCGCTGATGAGGATTTTGCTGTTGGGGGCGATCGCGATCGCGTTCACGGCACCGAAATGGCTTTTGGGCAGTGTGCGGATCACGTCACCTGTTTTCAAACTCCACAGCTTGATTTGATTATCCAATCCACCGCTAGCCAGCAGTTGGCTATCTGGACTGACCGCCACCGCTCGAATCATCCCTGCCGTATTGGAAAAAACTCGTAGGGCTTCCCCTGTTACCAATTGCCAAATCCGCGCGGTTCGATCTGCCCCGCCGCTGGCAAGGAGATGACCCACGCCATAAAAAGCCACCGACTTTACATCGTCAGAGTGCCCCTTTAAAGTATGCAGCAAACTGCCATTGGTCAGGTTCCACAGTTTAATCGTGTGGTCATCGCTGCCACTGGCTAACATACGGCTATCCGGGCTGATGGATAAACAGTTAACGGGTTTAGTGTGTGCCTTCAAGGTTTGCATCAAAGTGCCCGTTTCCAAATTCCAGACTCGAATCGCATCATCCAATCCGCCACTGATGACCGAGTGACCATCTGGACTGATGCATACCGCCATCACCCAACGAGAATGCCCGGTGAGAGTATGTAAACAGCGGTTTCCTTGACCGGAGGATGGAGTTGATAGCCGCCCTGCTGACACACTGGGTCGGGAGGACGCGACAGCCCCAGATTGACTGCGAGATTGCCCAGAAGGATTAACAGGTGGGGATGCTGGGGCAAGTGGGGCACTGCGCGGCTGAGACGAGGAAGGTGAAGAGGTGGGTTGAGGTGTTTGCGAGGAAGCAGCGCTAGAGGCAGTTGTGGGTGATCCTGCCGCAGGGCGAGACAGCGCCGATCGCAAATCTCGCATGACCGCATCAGCGGATGGATACCGTTCGCTGACTAGATCTTTTAGCATTTTGTCAAGAATTTGGGCAATCACATTACTGATGCTGCCTCCTTGCTGATGGAGGCGATCGCGCCATAGCCAGCGCCCCTCCATCGGGTCATACAAATCATCTGGTTTAACGTGGGTCATCAAAAAAATGCAGGTCGCCGCCAAGCTATAAATATCGCTAGCGGGATACGCCTTCCCCCCGCGCAATTGTTCCATTGGCGCATAGCCCTCAGTGCCAATCCGCGTCCCCGGCTGCCCGGATGCCTCTGCTGACAGCAGTTTTGCCACGCCAAAATCAATCAGCACCAGCTTATGATCGCTTGCCCGCCGAATAATGTTAGACGGCGTAATATCACGATGAATCACCTGATGATCATGAACAAACTTCAGCAAAGGCAGCAAACCCACTAACACCGCGCGAATTCGCCGTTCATCAAAGTGCCCATGTTGAATGGTTTCTTGTAGTAAGGTTTGCCCTTCAACAAATTGCTGCACGAGATAAAGCCGCTGCTCATGCTCAAAATATGCCAGTAAGGTCGGAATTTGGGGATGCTCGCCCAGTTCGTTGAGCCGCTCTGCTTCCTGCTGAAAAAGTTGCACGGCTTTATCCAGTGACTTTGTGCCTTTCACTTGGGGCGAAAATTGTTTGATGACGCACTGAGCGTTGAGGCGATCGCTATCCAGCGCTAAGTAAGTTTTGCCAAAGCCACCTTGCCCAATCGCTCGCATTACCCGATAGCGACCTCGCAATATGGGAATTAGTTTGGCACCACAACTTAAGCAAAATTCAGCATCATCAGCATTCTGCGGCTGCTGGCATTCAGGGTTTAGGCAACAGGTCATACGTAGACATCCAGGACATATCCTCTCATTTTCACCTGTTCCAAAGATTTACAGCGATTTTTAGAGAAAGAAGCGGGAAAAGGAACCGAGGTGAAGAGATTTTACGCGCCATCAATCTAAGGAAGAAAAACTTTATCGGAGTTTACTCGGAGATGTGCAGATAGACGTAGTTGTTGATGGTAGCAATCCACTAATGTAATGACGCGAGTTTGTTTAAGTATGCAGTGTGCAAGGAGCAATGACTATGGCAAGACGAACACGAACGAGCACGAGGGCTTTTTGAGAGACTTTCAAGCGTTTATTCTGCGGGGCAATGTGATTGAGTTGGCAGTTGCCGTGATCGTGGGGGGTGCGTTTGGCAAAATTGTAGATGCGTTTGTCACTTGGCTAATCTCTGTGGCTTTGAAGCCAGCCCTTGAAGCGGCAAATGTCAATCAACTTAAGGATCTTCCCTTTGGGTTAGGCGATTTAGCGATCGCGATCGTCAATTTCTTGATCGTAGCTTTTGTAGTCTTTTTGATTATCCGCGCCCTCGAAAAGTTTATGCGAAAGCAAGATGCAGAAACTCCAGCCGAACCGATGCTGGAATCTCAAGAGCGTTTAACAGCAGCGATCGATCGCTTAACCGACACAATGACTCAGCGTTAGGCAAACTTACAAACAAAAGGCACCTGTTAGCAGGTGCCTTTTGTCTAAAAATTAAGACTTCTACTGACGCTTGAAGGTGGCAAGCCATTCACGCAGTTGATCAGCGGCAACATCCCTGCCACCTAAACCAAAGGCGATCGCGATCGCAACCGAAATCGCGCCTAGCAGCAAGCCAAACGCCAGATTGATAATATCGGGCGCAATCCCTATTTGCCGCAGCGCCAATGCCGACACCAGCACCAAAATCGAAATTTTTGCGGTTTGCCCTAATATTCTCGATTGAGGCGTACCGGAGCTAGCAATTAAATTGTAGGCAAGGTTTGCAAAATACAACCCCACCGCAAAAATAGCCAAGCCGACTAAAATTTGCCCAAAAACTACCAACAGTCCACCCACTAACACGGTCAAAGCGGGAATGTTCAAAACGTCGATCGCTGCCACGGCTGCAAACAGCAAAATGCCAACCAGGGACACAATGCCAGCAATCTCAGAAGGAGTGCGGGTCGAAATGCCTCTGTCTGCATCGGGTTCGACTAACAATGGATCATTGTAAGGGCGATCGATGGGCGGTGGCGGTGGAATCACAGCAGCCTGGGATGGCAACCCCAACCAGACCAAAATATTGTTAAACCCAATGCTGGTCAGCAGATTAGTGACTAGCTTCTGCACAAACTGACCCACCACGTAGCCCGCTACCAGAATGAAAATCGCGGTGAGAATTTGCGGGATCGCTGCCAAGAATTGGTTGAGCAGGCGTTGCACCGGCTGCAATGGTCCTTGAAGATCCAATGCGCTTAAAATAGCGGGTAAGAAAAATAGCAGAACAAACCAGTAGAGGATGTCTCCTAAGGTTTCGCTGAGGCGCACCTGCCCCGATCTCGCATTGGGGCGCTCGGTCGCTTGGGTGAGCTTTTCATCTATAGCAAAGGAGTGAGCAATCCGAATTGCCACCAGTCGAGTAATGGTTGCCACCAGCCACGCGATCGCTGCAATGATTGCGGCTCCACCGATTCGCGGCAGATAAGCAAAAATCTGGTTGAGAAAATTATTCAAGGGTTCCGAAACGGTGGTGAGTTTCAGCACGTTTAATGCCGCGACTAACGCCAAGATCATCACAACCCAAAAGACAACCGTTGAAGCAATACCCTCAATGCTCGCCCCGTTTTCTTGGCTACCAGTCAGATTCGTAATGCGATTATCTAAATCGGTGCTATTCAGCAGTTTCCGAACTAGGGATGCCAAAAATGCCGCAATCGCCCAACCAATTAAGAATATGGCGATCGCTCCCACCAAATTCAAGAGCAATCCTGGTAAATCTCTCGTTACATTATCGAACGCATTAGGAGCGGATGAAGTGGGAGTCGCCACGGTAGGCATTTGCCCAAGCAGTAGATTAAAACTCCTCATCGCACCACTGGCGATCGAGTACCCAGTACCCAAAGAACATTGAATCATGGTGCCCCTTTGAAAATTTTTAACGTCAAGCAGCCTACAAAAGCCGTAAATCGCTCTAGTTTGCTAGAAAAAGCAAATTTTGAGGATTTTTGTCGTTATTTGATGCCGTGTTGTCATTGCCAATAATACGGCAATCGCCAGAATTCCTCTGCTTTTCTCAACACGAAAAAAGGCGGAAGAGCGCGATCGCCTTGCGATATACCAAATAGATCAGATTGCCATCTATCGGAATCAGCTTTCAGCTTAGAAAAACTTAAATTACCAAAAATATTTATAAATTTATATTCTCTTGATAAAATTCAAATGCTAAATGAAACATTGGTAGCATAAATCACCAAAAGTGCATTTAGCGATTTGCTTTTATTTGGAAGGATGAGCCGCTATGCCGTTAACAAAAAAACTCCTTGCAGAATTTATTGGAACCTTCTGGCTAGTCTTGGGTGGCTGCGGAAGCGCTGTGCTGGCAGCCGCGTTTACGGGCGGAAAACTGACCGATCAAATTCCCTTTCCTTTAGGAATTGGGCTATTGGGAGTTTCCCTTGCCTTTGGTTTAACCGTTTTCACGGGTGCTTATGCCCTGGGTCATATCTCTGGCGGTCACTTTAATCCCGCAGTGTCCTTTGGGCTGTGGGCTGGCAAGCGTTTTCCCGGCTCAGAATTGTTGCCTTACATTATTGCTCAAGTGCTGGGTGGAATTTTAGGCGCTGGCATTCTCTATTTAATTGCGAGTGGCAAGCCAGGATTTGCAATTGATTCAACGGCAGCAGGTGTTTTCGCCACCAACGGGTACGAGGCTTTTTCTCCGGGCGGCTTCAGCTTATTTGCCTGCTTTGTTGCTGAGTTTGTTTTGACCTTCATCTTCTTAATTGTCATTTTGGGTGCCACCGATCGCCGCGCTCCGGCTGGGTTTGCGGGTGCTTCCATTGGCTTAGCCTTGACTCTGATTCACCTGATCAGCATTCCGGTCACGAATACTTCTGTGAATCCGGCTCGGAGTTTAGCGCCTGCATTGTTTGTCGGTGGTACGCCTTTGGCGCAGGTTTGGCTCTTCTGGTTGGCTCCAATTTTAGGCGCGATCGCCGCTGGTTTTCTTTACTACAATTTCTTTGAAGATTCTCGTCGAACCGATGTCTTAGATGAAGAAGTCGCTAGAGTTCGTTAGTGATTTGCATCCTGAGTTGAACGGTTTTTTAAGGGGCGATCGCGCTCCTTTTTTAATTTAAACCTGATGTGCAACGAAGAGCGGGAGAGGGATTTTGAGATTTCGGCTCTCCAGCTTCCTACGCCCTGCGGTCTACTCCCAAGGCAGCAGAAGGGGAGTAGGAATTGATCAAAGTCCCTCTCCGGGACTGGATAGGGCTGTAAAGGTTGGCGGCACCCTAACCTATCTGCCTAAAATTTTAGCCGCTGTCGGAAATTGCTAACGGATTGCACAACCCCGATCGCCAAAAAATTCATCAATAGAGCAGATTTTCCATAGCTTAAAAAGGGCAGCGGAATGCCCGTCACAGGCGACAAGCCAATCGTCATCCCCACGTTAACGGCAACCTGAAACACAATCATCGAAAAAACACCGATCGCAATCAGTGAGCCGAAATTATCTTTGGCATTCTGCGCGATGATCACCAGCCGTAAGCAAATCAACCAGAAGGCAATTAGCACTAGAATGCCGCCCACAAAGCCTAACTCTTCGCCAATTGCAGTGAAGATAAAGTCGGTATGTTGTTCGGGAATAAAACTTAACTGCGTTTGCGTTCCCTTATACAATCCTCTGCCCCACATTTCGCCAGCACCAATAGCGATGCGAGACTGAATTAAGTGATAACCGCCTTTCAAGGGTTCTTGGTCGGGATCTAAAAAGATAATTAGGCGCTTTTTTTGGTATTCCTTGAGCAAACCCCAGAGCAAATGCCCTAAACCGCCCGATACCAAGTTGACGACCACGGCACCCAAAGTCCCTAACCGATACCAGGGAAGACTACGCCATGCAACCACTCCAATGACTGCAATCCAGGCAAACCAAAAGGGCAGCGAAATGTTGAATAGAATCGCGGAAATCAGGGGAGAAATCAGGAGCAAGAGCCATCCTGGATTTACATTGCCCCAATACAACATGCCGATTGTGATCGCACCGAACACCAAGGAGGTGCCCAAGTTAGGCTCCAAGAAAACCAGCATCCAGGGAACGGCAACCACTGCCACAACCCGTAAGGCGGCTGGAATCGTTGAAGCAGGACGATCGCTGAGTAATGCAGCGATCGTAATAATGGCTCCCAGTTTGGCAAATTCTGACGGTTGCAGATAAAACCCTGCGATCGAGATCCAGCGTTGAGCGCCTAACCCTTCAGTGCCAAAGAATTTGACGGCTAACAGCAGCAAAATGGTTACGCCGTAAATAATCCAGTGCCACTGAAGCAATTGATCATACCGACAACGGGCGATCGCCAGTGACAACACAAATCCAATCCCACAGGTGATCAAATGTTGAGATGCCCAGTTTGCACCCTCTTGGTTTAACTCAATGCTGTGAATCATCACACCGCCCAAAATGGTCAACCCAATGGGCAAAACAAACAGCCACCAGTCCACATTGTGCCAGGGCTGAACTAGGGCTTTCCATCGAATTTTGGGCGGCGATTTTTGCAGCATGAATTAGGAAGAACCTACTAATCATTCATATTTCTTCAGGTCTCTCGTCCTCAGTTAAGTCTGAAAAAAAACTTATGTCAACGCAGCGATCGAAACCTTCGCTGCAATTTGCTGGGCGATCGCAGTCAGCGCCTTTGCTGAAGCCGATTCAGGATCAGCGAGGACAATGGGCAACCCGCGATCGCCCCCTTCCCGCAGTGGAATTTCTAGCGGCACACAGCCCAACAACGGCACCTGAAGCTCATCTGCGGTTTTCTTGCCGCCTGCCGAACCAAAAATATCGTATTGCTTGTCGGGCATATCCGGCGGAATGAAATAGCTCATATTTTCCACAATGCCCAAAACGCTGACTCCAAGCTGCTGAAACATCTTTAAGCCACGCCGCGCATCCAATAACGCAACGGTTTGAGGAGTCGTGACAATCACAACCCCCGCCATTGGCACTGCCTGCGCCATTGTTAACTGGGCATCGCCGGTTCCGGGGGGCATATCCACGATCAGATAATCCAGTTCGCCCCATTCCACTTGATAAAGAAATTGGCGAATCACGCCGTTAAGCATGGGACCTCGCCAGATCACAGGCTGATCTTTGTCAATCAAAAAGCCCATCGAAACCAGCTTTACGCCATGGTTAAAAGCAGGTTCCAAGATATCTCCATCAGCGCCTTTTTGCACTGTTATCGTGGCATCGGCTAGCCCCAGCATAGTCGGCGCGTTGGGACCGTAAATATCGGCATCGATTAACCCCACTTTTGCGCCTGCTTGTGCCAAAGCCACCGCAATATTGACGGCGATCGTGCTTTTGCCCACGCCTCCTTTGCCGCTGGAAACTGCCAAAATATTCTTCACGCCGCCAATCCCTTGGCGATTAGGTAACGCTTTTTGCTGGGGTGTCTCAGCCGTTACGTCCACAATCACCTCTTTTACTCCAGGCAGCGTACGAACGGCTTTCTCGCAATCTTCTACAATGAATTGGCGCAACGGGCAGGCTGGCGTGGTCAAGACGAGGGTAAAACGAACAATGCCCTGATCGACATCTACATTGCGGATCATGTTCAAATCCACCAAACTCTTTTGCAGTTCGGGATCTTGGACGGGCTGCAACACTTTTAAAACAGAACTGGAACTTAAGGTATCAAGCATTTCTTCACTCTGGCTAAAGCAACGGGAAACGGATCGGTTTCTTCGATCTTAGAGCCAGTCGTTAGTCATTTTCGTAGAACTGTTGAGTATTTCTGCGATCGCCCAATTTATTCACTTAATTAGTTTGATGGTTGAGGCAGTTTACGCCCCCTGCTCGATTAGCACTGGCATGGATGCAACTCCTGCATTCAAACTATTTTTTAAGCCAGAATGCTCCTGCCGGATTGGAATTTTAATCAGAAACTCTGCACCTTGATCAGGCAACGAAAAACATTCCAGCGTACCGCCGTGTCGCTCGACCACTTGGTAGCTAATAGATAGCCCTAATCCCGTGCCTTTACCCACTGGCTTAGTGGTAAAAAATGGATCAAATACTTTACTTTGCAAGTTGACTGGAATGCCGAAACCATTATCTCGAATGGAAACATACACCCAAGTTGAATCGACTATCTGAGTGGTAATGGTAATTTTGCCTTTCGCTCTGACGCACTCATCGGGCGGCAAGCTCTCATGAAATTCTTGTAGGGCATCGATCGCATTGGCTAGCAGATTCATAAATACCTGATTGAGCTGACCTGCAAGGCAATCTATCAATGGCAACGCGCCATAGTTTTTAATCACTTCAATGCCAAACCGGAGAGACATTGGTTTGAGGCGATGCTGCAAAATTCGTAAGGTGCTGTCTAGCCCCTCATGAATATCCACTTCTTTCACATCGGCTTGGTCTAAGCGAGAAAAGTTTCTCAAGGATAAAACGATTTCTCGAATGCGCTCAGCGCCGATCTTCATAGACATTAATAGCTTTGGCAAATCTTCTGCTAAGAAATCTAGATCCATCGATTTCAGCTTTTCTTGCACTTCTACACTGGCAGACGCATTGTATTGCTCATAAAGCTGCAACAATTCCAACAATTCGCGGGTGTAAGTATCCACGTAGATGATGTTGCCGTAAATAAAATTGACCGGATTATTAATTTCGTGAGCAATGCCTGCTACGAGTTGCCCAAGGGCAGACATTTTTTCGTTTTGCACCAGATGAAGTTGAAGTTGCTTTAAGTCTTGCAGCGATCGCTCAAGCTCTTGGGTCTTTTGTTGCGTTTGACTCAGAAGCTCTGCCTGATAAAGGGCAAGGTCAAGCTGAACTGCAATCTGTTTTACAAATTTAATCTCTGATGCTTGCCATTCGCGAGGAGCGGAGCATTGATGGATGCACAACAATCCCCACAAAACCTCGCCCCGCAGCAAAGGAATAATCAAGTTAGCGCGGATTTGAAATTGAGACAGCACTGCCACATGACAGTCAGAGAGTCCAGCGTTGAGAATATCGCCGACGGCTTGAATCTGACCGCTGGCATAGCGAGCCGCATAGCGTTCGCCAAAGCAATGATCGTGAATCGGAATATTCAATGCTGAGTCGTAGGGTGGCAGGACATCTTCGGAGACAAATTCACCATCGTCATAGCCCGATTCGGGATAAAAACGAAAAATACCCACGCGATCGACCTCTAGCAGTTGGCGAACTTCAGTTGCGGCTAACTTGAAAATTGTGTCTAGGTCTAAGGAAGACCGAATCTTACTAATAACCTCTGAAAGAGCTGCTTGTTGCTCACTCAATCGACGCAGTTCAGTCGTGCGCTGTTGAACATTCGACTCCAAATCCCAATTTTGCTGGGTTAACTCCGCCTCGCGCTGTTGCAAATCTTGGGCGTGATCATGTTCAAGCTGCTCAATCTTTTTACGAAAGGATATTGCTGCTACCAGCAGGCTGAGGATTGAGAGAGTCCCTAGAACCCATAAAGAAGGAGAAAACGCCACATCAGCCCCAACCATGGATGAAAGCATATGAATAACCTAAAAGAACAGCAGCCTATTAAAGCACCTAGACACGCTTTTCCAAGACATTAACCTTGACAGTGCAGATAGGCGACCGTAAAAATATTGAGGTTGCTTTGAAGAGGCAATAGTGCCATCTGTAAATACACCTTCACAGGTGATTACAACATTTGCCGCAGACCCGTCCAGCCAATGATGATGTAGCCGATCGCCAGCAGTAAGCTGTTCAGTCCAGTTCTGAGTCCTGAACGAAGCGCATTGCCCTGAGTCTGGCTTTCCAATTCTTGCTTGCGCGTTTTAATTTTGCTCAGTTCTTCGGTTTTCTTAGGAGCAATTTCGGCATCAAATGCTTTCGGATCAGATTTCAGCCGCTTCAGTTGGGTCTGCTGTTGTTTTGCTTGAGCCAACTGAGGATCTTTGAGTTCCCCAGTGCTAATTAGCTGATCAATCTGAGCCAACTGAGAATCTAACTGTCCTCTAAATTGCTGCACTTGGGCATCAATTTGACTTTCTGCTTTAGTGGCTTCCTGAGCAATTTGCTTCATTTGAACGTCTACTGCGTCACGGGTGGCAACTACACTCCAAGGCGCTATCAGTAAAAAGAACAGACCGAGTATGCTTGATAAAATGAGGGCAGTAAGTTTGAGCCAAGGTGCAGTCCGAGTTGCATCGTTGCTGCCAGCCTCTAGCCAAAAACCGATGAACAGCAATGCTAACCCGATCAGAGGGAAGACCCCGCGATCGACGACCTGAGTTGTAAAAGTAATGACCCACTGGCTATCTTGAAACTTTGCCGTCGAAAGCAGCACAAGATAGTCAATTAGGCTAGTTAAAAGGAGTAAAGCTCCAATTAGTTTAAGGATTAGTGGAGTCCAGGGGGAAGAATTGATGGCTTTCATAGCTTGGTGTCTTGTGTCGGGGTCTTGTGATAGAGGCGGATGGCGATTTCCATAGAAGTCCTGCGGAAAGCTTTGCTAATGTTTTACGAATCGTAGGCTTTTTTGATCAGCCAGAATTTAAACCGATCTGTAGCCTTCCCATACTAGACCAGATGCGTAAATCAGCATAAATCCTCTTGGTCAACTTGCTTTGAAGTCGCTGAGAACTCTTGTATGCATGGCTTTAACAGATTTTAGTGCTGTAACTGAAGGTTATGATCAATGGATGGCAAGGTCTGGTAAGATCTTGTCCTAAATTCGGCATTCATCTTGTAAAGTTGGTAGAACTAAATACGAACGGCGATCGCGTCTTCTCTAAAATTCCTTCAAAAGATCGTCCACTCATTTTTGATAAACCGGGTTATGCTTACCTGACTTTGATTCCTCTGAGTGTTCGCGAGTGTTGCCTACGCCTGAATAATCTCTAGAAATTAATAGAGATTGTTTTAACAGCCCTCTAGTAGATCACTTCTTTATTCACCTAGTTTGGCTATTCTTTTTGCCAAATGTTGCCCTAATGACTGCTGTGCCCCTTCCTCGACAACCCTCTCAGCCACCCGATCGCACTGGTAGCAATATGCCTCCAGAGGTGACTCCTGTGTTTGCGTTGAAAGAGTTGGTGGCTCGCCTCAACAGAGAGCAACATAAGATTCAAGATTTGCTGAGTTCTTTGGGCTTTGCGCTCCGAAGCTTTAATAATCTCAATCAATTTTTAGAGTTAATCCCGCTGATGGCAAGCCGGGTTACTGATTGTGATGGGGGAGCGCTGCTGCTATTTAAACCCAACGGGCAGGTGCGCTTAGAGCGATTGCACTGCCAAGATAGCCGCTGGAGTAAAGATTTGCGGAAAGCGCTGGAAACCGCCACGCGGCAGTCACCGGCTTTTGCCAATCGCAGCGATGGCGCGATCGCACCCACACAGCAAGCGATCGCCGATTTAGATCATCAAGTGAGCCACTACTTAGGCACAAGCGTTCAGCTTTTTGGCACCGCCATCTTAGTCAAGAATGCAGAGCGCGGTCGCTTGTATGTGTTTAGCCGCGATTCCCAATACACCTGGACAGAAACGCGCCAAAAACTGGTGCGTCTGGTGGCAGATCAAACCGCTGTTGCCATTGAAAACGACGAACTATCGGTGGAACTTCGCAAAAAAGAACGGCTCGATCGCGAACTGGAAATTGGCGCAGAAATTCAACTGCGGTTACTGCCCCGCCACTGTCCTAAAATACTGGGCGTGGAACTGGCGGCACGATGCCTGACTGCTAGCCGAGTTGGCGGCGACTATTACGATTTTATTCCCGCCAGCTACGACCAAATTCGCTCTAAACGGGATGGCGGCAGCGAAACAGCAAAATGGAGCGTGGCGATCGGCGATGTCATGGGCAAAGGCGTTCCCGCTGGGCTGATTATGACCATGACTCGCGGCATGCTGCGGGCTGAAGTGCTAAATGGTCACTCGCCTGCCCGGATTTTGCAGCATCTCAACCGGGTCATGTATGCCGATTTGGAGAATTCTAATCGATTTGTCACCCTGTTTTATTCGGAATACGATCCGCAAACGCGAATCCTGTCCTATAGCAATGCCGCTCACAATCCACCGCTGCTCTGGCACGCCGCCACAAAAACGATCAAGCGCTTAGATACTTTGGGAATGCTGATCGGGTTAGATGCCGATACGCACTATCAAGATGCCCAAATTCAGCTACAGGAAGGCGACACGCTGATTTACTACACCGATGGCTTCACCGATGCCTCCAATCAGGCAGGAGAGCGATTTGATGAAGAAAATCTGACGAAAGCGTTTCAGTCGGCGTGTGAACGGTGTCAGTCGCCCCAAGAAATTCTGGATCATTTATTTGAGCAAGTTCAAAATTTTATTGGCTCTGGCAATCGCAATGCAGATGACATGACTCTGATTGTGATGCGAGTTCAGCCAATGTGATGATTGAGATTTTTAGGTGTTGGGCGATCGCTAGCCCTGAAATAACGTTGAGCCAAAAAAGATACGCTGTTAGGATATTGCGTTGAGATGATTCAATGTTTTAGTACTCTTGCTGTAAGATTATCCTCTTGAGGCTTGCAGATTAAACAGGAGTAAAAGATATGGTGATGCACATGATTCAGGACATGACATCGTTGTTGCTCAACAGTGCCGATTGGATAGATTCGCTGCCGCTGATTTCCTGGCATTTGCCTTCAGACTTCCCAGTCTTAGCTCAGAATCTTAAACCCACCGACTTAGGGAAAGATATTAGCGTTTGGTGGAATAACTTTGTGAAGACCGGACAACTGGCTGCATTTATTGCAGGGGTTGTCTTTGGATACATGGTGAAAACATTTACCAGTTTTGGTTAATTTGTGAACTTTAGATTTTCACTGGATCAGGTTCAATAGATTAATCATTGAATCTGGATAGCTTTTGTTTTGAATAATCCTGTGCCACACTCTGCTTCTCAATCGGCTGATTCTAACCCATCTGGAACGTGGAGCCAACGATTTGAATCGGCGCTGCATCCCGCGATCGCCCGATTCAACGCCAGTATCGGCTTCGACATGCAACTGATCGAATATGACCTGACTGGCTCCCAAGCCCATGCAAAAATGCTGGCGTATACGGGCATCATTCCGGTGGATGAGGGCGAACAACTGGTTGCTGGACTGGAGCAAATTCGTCAGGAATATCGGGCGGGTCAGTTTACTCCTGGCATTGAAGCCGAAGACGTACATTTTGCCGTGGAGCGTCGCCTAACCGAGTTGGTGGGCGATGTGGGTAAGAAACTGCACACGGCGCGATCGCGCAACGACCAGGTAGGCACCGATACCCGCCTCTATTTGCGATCGCAGATTCAAACGATTCGGGCGCAGCTACGGGAGTTTCAAGCTGTGCTGCTGACCCTGGCAGAACAAAACGTCGAAACATTAATTCCTGGCTACACCCATTTGCAGCGCGCTCAGCCCCTTAGCCTTGCCCATCATTTGCTGGCATACTTTGAGATGGCGCAGCGAGATTGGCAGCGTTTGGGCGAAATTTATCAGCGGGTGAATGTGTCGCCGCTCGGATCAGGCGCACTGGCAGGCACTACTTTTCCGATCGATCGCCACTACACCGCCGAGTTGCTCAATTTTGGTGGCGTATATGCCAACAGCCTGGATGGAGTCAGCGATCGCGACTTTGCGATCGAATTCCTCTGTGCCTCCAGCCTGATCATGGTGCATCTCAGCCGCTTGTCTGAAGAAGTGATCCTCTGGGCATCGGAAGAGTTTCGCTTTATCACGCTGAAAGATAGCTGCTCCACGGGTTCCAGCATCATGCCACAAAAGAAAAACCCAGATGTTCCAGAATTGGTACGTGGGAAAACCGGACGTGTGTTTGGACATCTCCAAGGACTGCTGGTACTGATGAAAGGCTTGCCGCTGGCATATAACAAGGATTTGCAGGAAGACAAGGAAGCGCTGTTTGATGCAGTGGTTACGGTCCAGTCTTGTTTAGAAGCGATGACGATTTTGTTGCGGGAAGGCATGGAGTTTCGCCGCGATCGCCTGCTAGCAGCCGTCAGCGAAGACTTTTCCAATGCAACCGACGTAGCAGACTATCTGGCAACTAAAGGCATTCCTTTCCGCGAAGCTTATAACCTGGTGGGCAAGGTGGTGAAAACCTCTTTGGCTCAGGGCAAACTGCTGAAAGATTTAACCCTAGAGGAATGGCAAGCCCTCCATCCTAAATTTGAAGCAGATATTTACGCTGCGATCGCGCCTCGGCAAGTAGTCGCTGCTCGTAATAGCTACGGCGGCACTGGTTTTGACCAAGTTCGCCAAGCCCTCAAATCTGCTCAAGAGCGCATCCTTGATGTAGGTTAGTGGTTAGCGCTTTCAGTAAATGAGTTAGTTGTACCACCGGAGACGACTCTTATGCCTCATTCCGATTTCAGTAGCGAAGAAATTGCTCACCGTGGCAAAGACCTGTACCAGCATCGTCTCCGTACTCAAGTGGAAACAGCGGACAACATCGGCAAAATTATTGCCATTGACCTCAACACAGGTGATTACGAGATTGACAAAGACTTGCTGGCGGCTTATGACCGCTTGAAAGCCAAACAGCCTAACACTGTCACCTGGATAAAGCGGGTCGGCTATGATGCTGTCTACGCTATTGGTGGCACATTAGTTAGGACGACATAGTGATAAGCGGGACAGTCATTGGACTTCAGGCGCGCATGGGGATCATTTTATACCCTCCTCACCGTTCAGAAGTAGAGATTGAATGTGTTGTGGATACAGGTTTTGAAGGCTTTCTAACCTTGCCACCTGCTGTAGTTACAGATCTTGATTTACCTTATGTTGCGCCGATTGATGCAAATTTAGCAGACAATTCTCGCATTGTAACCAACGTTCATCAAGGCATTGTTCTTTGGAATGGAGTGCAGCGAGTAATCCCAGTTTTAGCGCTGGGTCGTCGTCCGCTGATTGGTACGGCACTTCTGGAGGATTATCATCTCAGCGTCGATTTCTGCGAGGGAGGGACAGTGTTAGTGGATGAAATTCTATGATGAATCTGATTGAATTGATTCAAACGGCGCTACAAAACTCCCTGGTGTGCGTCAAGGGCTTGGGAGCGATCGGCGTGTTGGCTTACATTTTGATCTACAACCTAGCGACGGTGCTGTTTATTCCCGGATCTCTGCTCACTTTGGGCGGCGGTGCAATTTATGGCGTAGTCTGGGGTTCGATTTACGTGTTCATAGCCGCCACCCTGGGAGCCACCCTTGCCTTTTTGATTGGTCGCTATGTTGCCCAAGATTGGGTCAGCAAAAAAATTGAGGGAAACGTCACCTTCAAGGCAATCTCATCAGCAGTTGCCCAAGACGGCTTCAAAATTGTACTGCTGACGCGCCTCTCGCCCATTTTTCCGTTTACTCTACTGAACTATGCCTTTGGCGTGACTCAAGTTTCTATCAGGGACTACATACTGGGTTCCATTGGCATGGTGCCAGGAACCATTTTGTATGTTTATCTAGGTTCTTTGGCGGGAGATTTAACCGCTCTCTCGGCGAAGCAACCCCTCAGTGCCGAAGCTCAAACGGCTCAATGGGTGATTCGCATTCTTGGTTTTATCGCCACGATCGCCGTCACTCTATACATCACCCGCATTGCCAAAAAAGCCCTGGCTGAAAGTGTTTCAGGAAAAACCGTCGATGTCCCCCCAAACGACTGACTCCCTCATCTCCCCCTTAGATGAATTTAACCAAGCCCTCATCGCCCAAGTGCATCCACCGGACTGGGTAAATCCGACCCCGGCTGAGCGCTACGATTTGGTAGTGATTGGAGCCGGAACCGCAGGCTTGGTCGTTGCCGCTGGAGCCGCCGGATTAGGGCTGGGCTTAAAAGTGGCACTGATTGAAAAGCACCTGATGGGCGGCGATTGCTTGAATGTCGGCTGTGTGCCTTCCAAATGCATGATTCGCTCCTCGCGGGTGGCTGCGGAATTGCGAGACAGCGATCGCTTTGGGGTGAAGGTGAACGGGGCGATCGCGGTTGATTTCCCCGCTGTGATGGCACGGATGCGGCAAATTAGAGCCGAAATTAGCCCAAATGATTCCGCCCATCGGATGCACAAGCTAGGCTTAGATGTGTTTTTAGGACAGGGACACTTTCACTCTAGCAACACGATTCAGGTTGACGACACAATCCTCCGGTTCAAAAAGGCAGTGATTGCCACAGGCGCAAGGGCAAGCCAGCCAGCCATTCCAGGACTAGCGGAAGCAGGCTTTTTGACCAACGAAACGGTGTTTAATCTCACCGATCGCCCCCAGCGGTTAGCGGTGATTGGGGGTGGACCGATTGGCTGTGAACTCGCCCAAACCTTCCAGCGTTTGGGTAGTCAGGTTGTACTCTTTCACAAAAATGGGCATCTGCTCGATCGCGAAGATGACGATGCTGCCGAAATTATTCAGCAGGTCTTCATTCAAGAAGGCATTCAGCTCCAACTCAACTCTCAGCTTGAGCGGGTGGAAAAAACCGATGCAGGCAAAGTGCTACACTTCACCCACAACGGTCAGCCAGACTGCATCACCGTAGACGAAATTTTGATTGGGGCAGGGCGATCGCCCAACGTGGAAGGGCTGAACTTAGAGCAGGTTGGCGTGAACTACGATCCACACAAAGGCGTGGTGGTAAACGACTACCTGCAAACCACCAACCCCAATATCTACGCCGCTGGTGACATTTGCATGGACTGGAAATTTACCCATGCCGCCGATGCTGCCGCCCGGATCGTGATCAAAAATACGCTCTTTTCTCCCTTTGGCGTGGGGCGCGCTAAACTCAGCAGCCTAGTCATGCCCTGGAGTACCTATACCTCGCCCGAAATTGCCCATGTCGGTCTGTATGAGCAAGAAGCGATCGCCAAAGGACTTGAAGTAGATGAAATTCATATTCCCTTCAACACGGTTGATCGTGCGATCGCGGATGGTGAAACAAACGGCTTTGTCAAAATACTGCACGAGCGCGGCTCCGATGAAATTGTGGGCGCGACCATCGTTGCCGCTCACGCCGGAGACTTGATCAGCGAAATCACCCTCGCCATCACCGCCAAAATTGGACTCAGCAAATTGTCTACGGTTATTCATCCCTATCCCACCCAATCAGAGGCAATTAAAAAAGCCGCCGATGCTTACCGCCGGACTCTGTTAACTCCAAAAAGCAAGAGGCTGTTGGGAATAGTGGCTCGATTGGGGTGAGGCAGGAAGTTTTGAGTTTTGAGTTTTGAGTTTTGAGTTTTGAGTTTGTCACTCGCCATTCGTCCCTCGCCCCCTCCCTTATACGGCAATCTCTCCAATAATTATCGAGTATCTACCTGAAGACTCTTGAAGAGAGTGATCTAAAGTAGAACTATAGATTGTGAAATGACTGATCGGGTCATACATTGGAGGCTGCAAGGATGGGTTCCCTGGGCGATCGCTTTAATCAAATGACAGGTAAAACTCGCTTTGTCGTTTTTCGCCTATTTTTGCACTTGGCTGGCAAGGAAGTCGCTCCTTTGCTAGGAGTGCTAAACAGTTCTGCGCGTCATGCCATAGATGCAGATGGAGATATTCAGGCGTTTGGTGAAGGGCTGGCGGAAATTTGCCAAAGCCTCCTGCAATACGATGTTTACTGGCAGTCGGTGTCAAATGAGGGGGATGTTTTTTGGGATGAAGGGGAAGCGGGCGACTTTGTTGAAGAATTATTTACCGATTCTGCCCAGCGTTACCACAGCGGCACTGAGGTAGAGGGTTTAGAAGAACCCAGCGACGATTTTTCGGTGCCCATTACTCAAAACCTGATTGTGATGCTGACGGTTGCCTATGAGGGCGACACTCCTGCCTTGGAAACTGACCTTTCTAATATCAGCGCTCTAAAAACGGCTCTAAAGGCATTAACTAATCTGCACTACCAAGATCGATTGCGCGCCGTGCAGATTCACTTTTCTCCAGCCCAACTGGGTGACGAGTTGACCTCTGATCAGCTACTGCTCCATTTCCCGGAGTTGATTCCGTTGTAATCAATCAAACGTTTCGGCAGAGCGATTCCGTGAAACGTTAGTGAATCTTTCCACAGGCATCCTTACGGGAATTGCTCGATTTCATCTTCCACCTGTAACTATCACTTTTTGAATTTGCTATTTATACTCTCAACTCCTTTCCTACTATGAACATGCTCCGTCGATTTCTCGTGTATGCAATGATTTTAACGATGGCAGTGACGACTGTTTCCTGTGGCGGCAGTCCAAATCAGGGTAATTCATCATCCAACCCCACTGCTCAAACGGCGAGTGCTCCTCAAAATCGCTTAAGCAATGGGCAATATCCCGTGCAGCAGGCAACCTATAACGATGCCGATGGTGAGTATACCGTCATGCTGCTGAATACAAAGCCGGGCGATTCTTCTGCCTATCGCACCACCAACCTGCAAATGGCTCAACTGACCGATGAAGAAATCTCAAAGGGACAGAAGAACTACCTGAAGTTAGAAAACAATCAGGCTTCGATGCATGTCGAAAAAGAGTTCAAAATTGACTACGTGCATAACGTGACTGAAGAGCAAGCCAATCCGCAAACAGGGCAAACGGAACGAGTGGTTGTGCGCCAAGAATCTAGTTTTTGGTCGCCCTTTGCAGGTGCTCTGGCAGGGCAGGCGATCGGCAGTTTGCTGTTTAGACCGCAATACTACGTTCCGCCTGTTTATCAGCCCGGTGGAATTAGGGGCTTTGGCGGCTATGGTGGCAATTATAATCAGGCAGTCAGCAGCTATCAACAGCGCTACAATGCGCCTCCAGCAGCGGTTCGCAATCGCCAAACGGTACGCTCGACGGGTAACTTGAGAACGCCGACTGCTAGTCAACGACGCACCACTGGAGGCGATCGCTCCACAGGGTCAGGCTTTGGCACTAATACTCTCCGCCGTAGCAATACCCCTAACTATCGACAGCCTTCTAGATCTGGCTTTGGCAGCGGTCGCAGTTTCGGTAGGAGACGGTGATTTGGAAGGCTAAATGTCAACCTAATTTTACGACGCACTAAAGGAGCCAGATTTGAATTTCTAGCTCCCTTAAAATTTAGGAACTTTCAACTGCCAAATTTGTCTAAAATGCGGGTTTGTGGCGAATTAAATTCAAAAATTCTTCGCGAGTTTTTTGTTGCTCTTGAAACACGCCCACCATGGCACTGGTTACTGTCCAAGCGCCAGGTTTTTGTACCCCCCGCATTGTCATGCACATATGGCTTGCTTCCATCACCACTGCCACACCCTGCGGTTCTAAAATCAACTGAACCGCTTCTGCTATTTGACGAGTTAGCCTCTCCTGTACCTGCAAGCGGCGAGAATACATTTCTACAATCCGTGCTAGTTTGCTTAGACCCACCACTTTTTGGTTAGGAATATAAGCAACATGAACTCTGCCCATAAATGGCAGCATATGATGTTCACACAAACTAAAAGCGTCAATATCACGTACTAGAACCATCTCGTTGTGACCTTCGTTGAAGATCGCGCCATTCACAAGTTCTTCTAAGGACTGGTGATAGCCACTGGTTAGAAACCGCATTGCTTCAGCGACTCGCTTTGGCGTTTTGAGTAAGCCTTCTCGTTCTGGATCTTCACCTACGCCTAGCAGCATGGTTCTCACTGCTTGCTGCATCTCGTCGTGTTGTTCATCCGACGGAACATGCAGTTTTGCTTCTTGAGCACCATCTAAGGTGTTGCGATCAGGACGAAGGTCTAAATTTTTGGGGATCTCACCAACAAGGCGGGTTGAGTCAGTGTTGGAACCGTTGGAAGAAGCAGTAGTCATAATTGAGTCAGAGTGCGACGACATGAGGGTGGATAAATCAACGGAGTAAACTGTTGCTATCAAATCTAGCCCGCAGAAAACTAGAAGGTGCCAGCGTTAGGCATGAGCAGCATCTCTTCTACAACTGCTTGCTCTGGTAAAAGAGCAGTGTAGAGAACCGACTGGGCAACAATTTCGGGTGTCAACATTTGCGATCGATCAAAATCGGCTTGAACAGTATCAGTATCCCAAATCGGCGTGTTGACAGAACCGGGAGAAATTGTGACGACTCGAATACCATTGGCTCGCTCTTCGATCGCGAGTGTTTTGGAGAGTGCCACCAAGCCAAACTTGCTGACGCAATAAGCGCCCCAATTTGGAAACACTTGATGCCCTGCAACAGATGCAATGTTAATAATGGTTCCTCGGTGACGCTGGCGCATTCCAGGTAGTATTGCTTGAATGCACTGAAATACGCTAGTCAGGTTGAGGTCTAAAATCGTTTGCCAATCTGCAAGAGGCGTGTCTTGAAGCGCACCTGTATAACCCATCCCAGCGTTATTAACCAGAATATCGATCGCCCCAAAATCTTCAGCGATCGCGGCAATTCGTTCCCTTACATGAGCCACATCTGCCAAATCTACAGAATAAGCTTTTGCGGTCACACCATAGTCCATAGCCGCTTTGGCAACTTCTTCTAGTTTGGTTTGACTACGACTGACTAGGGCAACATGAATGTCACTTTCTGCAAACGCCAGAGCCGTTGCTTTACCAATTCCACTACTTGCCCCAGTAATCAAGGCACGCCGTTCTTGAACCATGATCAAATACTAAATATCCTAACGTCATGTAAAAGCTGTTCAGTTAACCGTTTCAAACATTTCTAGCTTGAGGCAAAGTCATTAACACAGCATGAACCATTGCTTAGAAATAGATGAAATTTATCAGGTGACAGATGCCAGGTTTTGACATGAAGGTCTAGCCGGAGAGTAATAGTTTTTGGCTTAAGCTTAGGGCTTGATTGACCAAGCACAGCTTGGCTAAAGCACCGTCTAAATCTCACAAGTAACCACCGGGTAATGAAGGAACGAAAACGCTCTTTCACAGAAGGTGATCCTATGAAAAATAAGAGATTGTAAACAAATGTAACTTAGCAAGTATACCACTCAAACTCGTGAATTGTGTTGAGACAATTTTCTTCTTAGGCAGATCGTTCTGTAAATACACCGATCGCCCGAAACTTCTGATAGCGTAAATCTTGGCGCTGTTGGATGGTCATTCGGCTGAGTTCATCTAAATGCTTAATTAAGCAGGTTTTTAAAGTATCTGCTGCGGTCAGTGGATCGGCGTGGGCACCACCAATCGGCTCTGGCAAAATTTCGTCAATAATGCCTAAAGCTTTGAGGTCGGTAGAGGTGATTTTGAGTGCGTCTGCCGCTTGAGGAGCTTTGGCAGCATCCCGCCAAAGAATAGCTGCACAGGCTTCGGGTGGAGCCACACTATAGATGGAATGTTCAAACATCAGTAGGCGATCGCCGACTCCAATTCCCAATGCGCCGCCAGAGCCGCCCTCGCCAATCACGGTGCAAATAATGGGAACTTCAAACCGAAACATTTCTCGCAAGTTGAATGCGATCGCTTCACCCTGACCAAAGGCTTCTGCATCTAACCCAGGCCAGGCGGCTGGGGTGTCAATAAAAGCCAAAATTGGCATCCCAAAGCGATCGGCGTGTTCCATTAACCTCAGGGCTTTACGGTAACCACCAGGGGAAGCCATGCCAAAGTTTCGAGTGATATTGTCTTTAGTATCATGCCCCTTCTGCTGCCCTAACATCACGACTGGACGACCCGCAAATCGAGCGACCCCCGCCACCATTGCCGGATCATCAAATCCGCCGCGATCGCCATGCAGTTCCATCCACTCATCAGTCATTGCTTGGATATAATCCAACGTGCCAGGACGACGAGGATGACGAGCAACCTGCAAACGTTGCAGCGGAGATAGGTTACTAAAAATTTCCTGGCGAAGTTGCACAGCCCTTGACTCTAAATGACGGATCTCACCCGACACATCAACGTCATTCTCCTCTGCAAGTTCCCGGATTTGAACAATCCTAGACTCCAATTCCGCCAAAGGCTTCTCAAAATCTAAAAGAATTGGTTTGCGTTCAGTCGTCGCCATAGTCAATAAAGACAATAGAAAATATAGATGAAACTTGGATTCCGAATAGAAGAAAGTTTCAATTTAAAAAGGCTAAAGAGCGAAAGAAACAAAATCTGCTTTCGAGCTTTACTATTTCATCATCTCATCAACCTTGACAGATTCATCAGGTTCCATTTCTAAGAGTCTAGTAATGGTCTGAAGCCATGCTTGATCGAGGCGTGACCAATTTGATCCATTTTTTCTACAGTAATGCGATTGCGTCCCCAAGAAAAGTTGGTATACCACTTTTCAAATTCCAGCAGCATTGATTCTGCAAAGCAGGCGAAGAGTTGACGACCCGGTACATCCATATTGACAATTTTCATGATTTTCCAGTCAATATCCAGTGAATGCTCCACAATTCCCCCATTCAAGATATGAACTCCAGGTCTTTGCACTTTAGTTGCCAGGTTTTTAGGATAACCGCCATCAATCAACAAGCAAGGCTGCTTTAATGTATTCGGGTCAATTTCAACGCCTTTAGGCATACTAGCGACCCAAACAATAATGTCTGCCTGAGGCAAAGCATCGTTCAAATCCATAATTTTGCCGCGCCCTAACTCCGCTTGGAGGTCGTGCAGCCGCTCTTGATTGCGAGCTATTAAAAGGATCTCGGCAACATCTGTGCGCCCATTCAGCCAGCGACAAACCGCGCTGCCAATGTCTCCGGTTGCTCCACAAACAGCAACCGTCGCTTTAGAAAGTTCAATTCCTAACGTAGGAGCCAATTGTTCGAGTTGGCGACAGATAATGTATGCCGTGTGGGTATTTCCGGTGGTAAATCGTTCAAACTCCAGCTTGATGTTTCGCACTTGCTGAATTTGTTGTAAATTAAAATTTTCAAAAATGATGGAAGAGAAGCCGCCCAATGCTGTGATGTCGATGCCGTGCTTTTGAGCATGAGCCATCGCATTAATAATTTTGCGGGTAGCGGCTTTAATCCGACGATTGGCTAGCATTTCTGGCAAAAAGCAGGATTCCACATACTTACCGTAAATCTTCTGTCCGGTAATACTTGTGACCGTAATGTCATCCACAATTTGGGGTGGAGCGCTGCACCAAAAGTCGAGTCCTTGATTGGCATATTCTGGATAGCCTAGTTCATTCGCCACGGATTGAGCATGTTCTAGGCTGGTAAGGTGACCGATAAGACCAAACATTTATGCAGTTTTTCTTGAGGGTAATTGTGGTTAGAAATGAACCGTTAAAATTTCAGTATTATAGAAAACTTATAAAACGGCGGCATGAGTCAATGTATATCAGATTACATGTGAATTTGGCTATTTATAATGAAAGCTACCTGAACTCAGTGACTAAAACTCAGTGACTAAATATATAGATCAATCCCACGGATACAGTTAAAAAATCAATCAAATAGGACTTATGCACTCGCCCCCTAAATCCCCCAATTCTGGGGGACTTTTATCTCTAGCTCCCCCAGAGTTGGGGGTTGGGGGGCAAATTTCGGTTGATTTGCGTAAGTCCTGTGAAAATAAAAATACTGAATTGAGTTAAGGATTTAACGGTAAAAAGCGGTGTTGGAGATGGGCGATCGCCCATCTCCAACATCACTCCAACTAAACTGCTGCTAAGCCCATTGCCGATAGGCGCATCACATCTCGGTTTGTAAAACCAATATTGCTGAGCGCTTCGCCATACTGAATCATAAAGTCTTCGACTAATGCTTCTTTTTCCATTCCAAGAACACGAGCATCATCTTCGACTTGATTGAGCATTTGCCAAACAATGGGAAGGTTTTGCCGATTGGCAGCTTCTAATTCTGTTTTTGATTCTTCAAAATGAGCTTTGAGCCATTCTTCCCCAAAATTCAGATGGCTATATTCGTCCTTAACAACGCCTTCAGTAATTTTTCTCGCAAAGTCATCGGCTACTGGAATGTAGATGTTGTAGGCTGCGATCGCAAAACATTCAATAATCAGGGATTGAATCAGCAAGCAGGTGACGATGTTGCCTTGGCTAGCAGCATCTTGAAAATTGCGATGCAGTTGGGAGAAAAACTGGCTGGCAAACTCCATATCTGGAATCACACTCAAGTTTCTTCCACATGCTTCAAAGCCCTTCTTGTGGCGACTTTCCATCTTTGCTAGACTGTGCAAGTGATCCCTACTGTCAGGAAGGAAGTCGGCTAGCTTTGTGTAGTTCTCATGGGCTTCTTGTTCACCCTCAATTACAATTGCGTTAATTCGACTGTAAGCGTCTTGGTAAGACTCACTCCGAAAGTCGATTGCGGCACTAGCCTCAAGCTGCGGCATAAATTACTTTCTCCTCAGAATGCAGCCGATAGTTACTCGGCATTGGAACAGTAAGCGGGAAATTAAGCTGAAAAATGACTGAGTATAGAGCGTAACAGATACCTTTATCCATTCGCTTATATCACTCTAACGTTTTCCTGATACGAAACTGTAAAACCAATGAATGATATTCTCACTGAACAGCCTAGGCTAAACAATTTAGAACTTCTAAAGAATATAGAAAATACAGAAGAACAGTTTTTGTTCCGGAGATCGCTTAAAAACCCTTTTAATTTTACTGGACTCTTTTCACGATCCATACATTTAACTTTGATAGGACTTACGTATTGACAAGTGAAGGGAACTGTGGTTTGTCTAAATTAATCGCCTAGCACTAGGAAATTAGTTGTGAGGACAACGTTCTAAACCTTCAATGCTTAACTTCTATACTATTGAGGTCGCTAAATTCAAAAAAATCGATTAGATTGAAAAAAATTAAAGTGGAGATCTGGTATGGCAAAAGAAAAGAAAACCAACAAAGAATCTAAGAAACCGAAAGCGGAATCTGACGGAGCTAAAAAGCAAAAAAAAGATCCCAAAAGGCACGATGGACCTGCAATATAACTATGTAGTAGTTCAAAGCAATGTTCAAAAGTGTTCAAAACTTTTACAGTCGAAAGGATGTTTAAGAAGCACTAGCTTGCCATGCTGTAGCTTTGTTTCTATAGGTTAGGGAGCGCCAGTCTCTAACCTACCTTCAAACCCTAGGTTCTACATGGGGGAGCGTGTCACTTTCGCGTCCTCAAATTAGGATTGTGAAAAAGGGCTTGCGAAGCAAAGGCTGAGAGAGATAGCCTACCTTCTTGCAGGGTGGGTAGTTTGGCGTTTGCCAAGTTGGTTAATCTGCTTTTACAGTGAGCGATCGCTTTATTAAATAAAACTCCCACTTCTTATTTAACATCAGCAAGTGGGAGTTTTTTATCAACTAATAATCATATAGACCAGATATCTCTCGTCAGACCGTGAGAAAAGTGTCTTGACAAGAGATTCTCATTAAAGCGAAATATGTGAAGGATTTGTTATAATGGTTAACATAACGCAACAAATTACTTTGGATATGAAATACGCATAATTCAGTTAGTTTGTTTTTGAAGCAGGATTTTTAAGACAGGTAGCCTACTATCAGGCTCACAGTCCTTCCAATGTTTGAATAAAAGAGGCAGCTATGAATCAATCAACCGAACTCACACTAGAGCAAGAATTTAGCATCAGACGGTTTGCAGATCAAGTGCAAGAAATGTCTCGTGAGCAAGCTCAAGAATTCTTGATTGAACAGTATCGTCTGATGATGGTTCAGGAAAAAATGTACCAAGATCTCCTGAAGCATGAGTGGCAATCTGACATCGCTTCTCTTAAAGCTGGCAAATAATCAGGAACTAGCACTATCGGCAAGCAAAAAGATTTAAATTCAAAAAGTTTGAGATGTTAGAAAACAGCAAGCTTTGAGATTGATATTGCTGAGTATAAATTTAGCCCGGAGTCAATTCTTAAACGATGACTACGGGCTAAATTTATGTTAGAGCTTTATTTGACAGAGTAAAACCTGGCGAGCAAACGTATCTAGCTTGGGATATTGTGGATCGGCTTAAAGTATGAAACCCAATATCCTACTGGGTTTCACTATGATCTGATCTTCATGATTAGTTAAGTCCAAGCGTTTAGACAGTTCAGCCTAAGTAGAGCTATCTACTGGGCTTTTTCTGGGTAGGTATTACGGAGGGCTGATTCGATTGGAACACTAATTTCTGCGGCAGCACGGCTCAATAAACATTGCTCACGGTTTTTGACCATATGTTGGTGACGTACCATCAATGCACGGGCTTGATCTTGAGTAGACATAGATAATCTCCAAATTTAAAGAACTAATTAATTTAAGTGTAGAAAACGAGAATTTAAACGTAGAAAACGACATGCATCTTCGTCTTTCATCTCTACTTCATCCTTGAATTCTAATATATCATAATTTTCTGTAGCCAATAATACAAAATTAACCTTTTCTGTTTTTTGTAAAAATAAATGCGCCTATCCATTCTGAAATTTCAGTTTTGATTAACTGCTGATCTAAGGCTTGGATTTGCTCCAAGACCTCTCAAAGTAAACCTAAGACTGACGCTAGCGATCGCGATTTTCATCCGTCTCCATCCTTAGCAAGTGGCATCTGAATCAGGGCAGAGTATCCAATCCGGCAAATTGAGTCGTCGTCATTTGAAAACAGCGCTACAGTCTAGAAGTCAATGCTGTTTCAGCAGATATGATTGGCAAATAAATTAAAGTCAAATAAAGCCAAACTGAAACCGTTCGTTCGTTGCTCTGTATTCAATACAACTCTCAGAATCGTTACAAATGTGAGACACTGCCGTTTTAGTAGCTTGCAATGATTTTGCTGGATCGAGTGAACTCAGTCCAGATAAGCAATCAAGCCCCAAGGAGAACACAATGTTTGAGTATCTTCCTCCGCTGAATGAGCACAACCTGCCTTACCCAGATACCATTCACCCAATTGTGGTGCATTTCGTGATCGCGATGGTTTTGTTTGCGGTTTTATGCGACGTAATTGGGTTTTTCACAAAAAATGCCCGTCTGCATGAAGTGAGCTGGTGGAATTTGTTTTTTGCCACGTTGGCAATTTTTATTGCCGTGTTGTTTGGTCAGCTAGAAGCAGGTTTAGCTGAACCTTACAATGCAGCGGTATCAACCCTAAATCTGCATACGCTGCTCGGTTGGTCTCTGTCTGGCATTTTGGCTGCAATCACTGCTTGGCGATATATTCTGCGATCGCGCGATCCGCAAAAGGTGCCGCTTGCCTTTATGGGAGCCAGTGTTTTGTTGACGGGTTTGGTCTTCTTTCAGGTTTATTTAGGCGACAAGCTGGTCTGGGTATATGGCTTGCATAGTGCGCCTGTGGTAGAGGCGATTAGACAAGGAGTGTTGCAATGAACGAAGAACTCGTTCAGCAGTTGGGAGGACTGGGTGCAAACGGGTTGCCCTATACCATTCCAATCCATCCCAATCTGGTGCATATTACGTTGGGGCTTTTCATCATCGCGATCGCGTTTGATGTTGCCGGCAACCTGTTTCCGTTAGAAAAATCGATCCTGAATTTTTTAGCGATTAAAGCAGTACGCTCTAACTTCTATGATGTCGGTTGGTATAACGTGCTGGCAGCAGCGATCATTACCTTTTTCACAGTGGCAGCAGGCTTCTACGAGATCATGCTGGCAAATCCTTTGGTTGATGTCAAAAGCGCCTGGGGTTTAGGAGCGATGGAAACCATGATCTGGCATGGGGTCGGCGGCGTTTTATTGCTTGCTCTGATTGTTGTTATGACTGTTTGGCGGGGTATGCAGCGGTTTGCATGGCGCAAAGATAGCGCAAGACAGGTGCAGTGGA
>Ga0209181_10002615_pt1 | contig 29204 bp, 30 predicted proteins | sample MAT05_FD_187208 | JGI IMG/M metagenome (GOLD analysis project Ga0209181, IMG submission 187208) | Freshwater microbial communities from Lake Fryxell liftoff mats and glacier meltwater in Antarctica - MAT-05 (SPAdes) (version 2) | ecosystem: Environmental > Aquatic > Freshwater > Ice > Liftoff...
CGCTTGGAGTAAATAGGGATATAGTGATAGACAATGGTGTTGCCCCAAGTACTATTTCTTTCACACGCCAGAATTCATTAGCGAATCCTACAAATGCCAATACGCTGATCTTTCGCGCCACATTTAGCGAGGCAGTGCTTAACGTTGATGCTGGTGACTTTATCGTAACCGGCACAACAGGTACAGCGATAGCCGTGAGTCTTGTAAATAGCAGTGTGTACGATGTGACCGTCTCTGGCGGTAATCTCGCTAACTTAAACAGCAATGTAGGATTGGACTTTATTCTTTTACCAATTATCACAGGTATCACAGATGCAGTTGGCAATCTTTTGCCTGCTGGAGAGCCAGCTATTGATGAAGTTTATACTGTAAATAATTTTCCTCCGACTGTAAACCAGGCAATTAGTCAGTTAGACCCAGCCAGCGGAACGCCGGTAAATTTCACGGTCGTATTTCCTTATCCTATCAATGCCAGCACATTTACAGCGGGCGATATTACCCAAGGTGGCACGATACCGGCATCGTTGATTACATGGAGTATTACAGATTCAGGCGATCAAACGACCTTTACCCTGTCCGCAACAGCAGTGGCCGGGAATGGAACTTTAACCCCATCCATTGCCCAAAACAAAGTGAATGATATTGCAGGCAATGGCAACAACGCAAGTACCAGCACTGATAACACGGTTACATTCAACGATAATGTCCGTCCAACTGTCACCGTAGAACAGGCAGTCGGTCAGTTCGACCCGACGAACACTCTGCCTATTAATTTCACGGTTCAGTTCTCTGAGGCCGTCATTGCCAGTATATTCACACCTGCAGACATCACCCAAACAGGAACGGCAACGGGCATCACATGGGCTATTGCAGATTCAGGGGATCATACAAACTTCACCCTGTCTGCCGCAGCTGTAACAGGAATAGGCACCTTAACTCCGTCCATTGTAGCAAATCGGGTGACAGATTTGGTGGGTAATAATAATCAAGCCAGTACAAGCGTTGATCATAGCGTTACATACATAGCCCCAACAATTATATCCACGAGCACACTTACGCCCACCAACACACTTGCCACCCCCACAGGGACACTTGCCACCCCCACCCGCACTGCCACCCCCACGCTTAACCTACTCATCAACGAAGTGGCATGGATGGGCACCGTAGCCGACGGAGCTGATGAATGGATCGAGCTTTATAACCCCGGCGCAGCGGTCAACCTGGCAGGTTGGACCTTAGCCTCATCGGATGGCTATCCCACGATCAACTTAACCGGAACCATCCCCGCTGGCGGTTATTTCGTTATCGCTGCTAACAGTTCTGTATTCAATGACCTTACTCCCAATATGGTTTTTAGCTTTTCCCTAAGCAATAGCGGAAAAATATTGAAATTAGTAAACTCAGGCAACATAACAGTGGATACGGCCAACTCGGATGGCAACGAATGGCCTGCCGGACTTGCATCTCCCACTTATGCCAGCATGGAAAGAACAGGTAAAGTCTATGATGGCGCTTCCACCTGGGCTACGTATGCCAGCCCAAATATTTGGGCGCATGATAGAGACAATGTCGCGATAAAAGGAACACCCGGCCGCGCAAACTGGGCCACCACCGTTACCCTTACCCCTACCAAAACAGTTACACCTACAGGCACCCCAGTCCGAGCGGCAACCAGCACACTCTATACACCGACTGGCCGACCCGTCATCAATGAATTTTTGCCCCGCCCCGGTTTTGACTGGAATCAAGACGGCAAAGTGGATGTCTTCGATGAATTCATTGAGATTAAAAATATTGGAAATGCAAACATCAGTCTAAACGGCTGGGTGCTGGATGATGACGCCAATAAAGGCTCCGCCCCTTATACGTTGCCCGATATCACCTTGAAACCCGGCGAGCGTACGATACTGTATGGCTTGCAAACTAATATTCTGCTGGGTGATGGCGGCGACACCGTCCGTTTGCTCAACCCCAGTGGAAAAATTTTTGACGCGTACACTTATGACATCGTCAAAGTCGAAGACCGAAGCATTTGCCGCCTGCCGGATGGCAATGGCTCCTGGTATGAAGATTGTATCCCCACGCCCAATCTGATCAACACACGTGAAGGTCAGGTTCCGTCCATGCCGGGCGATGAATCATTTGAGTCTCCCGTTTGCGAATTACCTGATACTCTGCCCGTTGATTTTCTTTTCGCCGAATGCCGCGGATATGGCTCCAATATCTGGCATTCATTCTATTGGGATGAAGCTGGCTGGCAGGGCGACCAATCCATCTTTGAAAAAACGAGCAGATGGGAATCGTTCATTGAGTAGAAATTATTCACCCCACATTTCACTGTGGGGTGAATAATTATTGGAGCAAAACTTTAAATTAGAAATATATACTTAATACCAGGAGTCGTAAAACCATGTCACATACATCAATTGCTGCGGATAAGAATGTATCCTCTCTCGCCGACGGCCTCCTTTCGGCAGGCTGTATTAAATTCGGTGAATTCACCCTCAAATCCGGGCTCACCTCCCCGATCTATATTGACCTGCGCCGCGTTATCAGTTATCCCAAACTACTTGAACAAATCGGCGCCGCTTATTTACCCATTCTGCACACCCTGAAATTTGACCGTCTGGCTGGCCTGCCTTATGCCGCCATTCCAATTGCGACCGCAGTTTCGTTGCAAGGTAATTACCCCATGATCTACCCGCGCAAGGAAGTCAAAACCTATGGCACCAAGGCGGAAATCGAAGGTGAATTCAACGCAGGTGAAATTGCATTGGTCATTGATGATCTCGCCACCACCGGCGGCAGCAAATTTGAAGCGATTGAAAAATTAACCACAGTTGGCTTGATCGTAAAAGATGTTGTCGTTCTCGTAGACCGCCAATCCGGTGCAAAAGAATCCCTCGAACAGGCGGGATATGCCATGCACGCCGTGTTGACCATCACCCAACTGTTGGAGTACTGGGAATCCACAGGCCAGGTTGAAAAAGAAAAAATTGTTGAGACAAGAGAATTTCTAAAAAGATCAAACGTTTAAATAGCAAGCATATGCAATCACGATCCCATCTTCAATGATGGCGATATTAAAAAATCAAAAAGGGATACGCTAATATTTTAGTACGCGTGAACAATATCAAAATGGAAAATATTCTGGTAATTGGCAGTAGTGGATTTTTAGGGTCGGCGCTGATACTTACATTGAAGCAGGCCGGGTATAACAACGTCCGTGGTTTTGACTTGACCGCACACCCTGATGCGTCGGTTGATACCATCCTAGGTGACATTTGCGATTCGGCGCAGGTCTCGCGTGCCTGTGCTGGGATGGATACCGTATTTCAGACCGCCACATTGGTAGATTGGGGCATGCGCAGCCGCGCACGATTGTATGCAGTAAATGTACAGGGGAATCGGAATGTGATTGAGGCATGTCAGGCACAGGGCGTCAGGCGCTTGATCTACACCAGCTCGATTGACGTTGTGTTTGATGGCTCCTCAATTCGTAATGGCGATGAGCAGCTGCCTTACCCGCCTCATCATCTGGATGATTATGGCGATACCAAAACAATTGCCGAGCAGGATGTTTTGCGTGCCAATCATCCCAATGGATTACAAACCTGCGCCCTGCGCTCCACCGGCATCTATGGTCCCGGCGATAAATATCGGTTTCCAGGGATTCTGGATGCAGTTCGTCAGGGGAATACGTTCAGCCTTGGTCATGGAAATTCTCTTTTCAATCATATCTATATCACCAATTTGGTTCATGCTCATCTGCGTGCCGCACAAGCGCTTGAGCCGGCTTCTGCATTAAGCGGACAGGCTTATTTTATAATCGACCATCCTCCCCTTAATTTTTACAAATTTTTCGCGCCCTATTTACAGGCCTTAGGATACCCACCCCTCAGCAGGCGTATTCCCCTCCCCATCGCATACGCACTGGCACTGTTCATGGAAACTCTGGCACGCCTTGGCATTGGATCTCAAAGACCGTTGCTGACACGTTATGTTGTTTTATCCACTTGTAAAGATTTTTATTTCACTTCTGCCAAAGCAAAACGTGATTTCGGATACGAGCCGATTATTTCTGCCGAGCAGGCTTTTCAGGAAACTCTGAATGGGTTGAAAAAATCACCCGCCTGATGGCTCACGATCGCAAACAAGGAACACATGTATAACATTCTCCGCCCTTATCTTTTTCGGCTTGCTCCCGAGCGCGCACATGCGCTTACCCTGCGCGCATTACGCCTTGCCGGAGAATTTACCCCCGCTCAAAAAATTCTCAAAATCATGTACAAAGCCCCATCCAAACCTGTCGAAGCATTTGGATTAACTTTCAAAAATCCCGTCGGCCTTGCTGCTGGATATGATAAAGATGGCGCCGCCATTCGTGGACTCTCCGCTCTCGGATTCGGCCACGTGGAAATTGGAACGGTCACGCTTAAGCCTCAAGCTGGGAATCCGTCCCCGCGCATTTTTCGCCTTTTGGAAGATGACGCCGTTATCAATCGCATGGGGTTTCCCTCACGCGGTTCGGAGCGTGTGCAAATGGAATTGAATCCCGCGCTGCGCATGAGTTTTGCAGAACGCATCCTCGGCTTCGATCCGCGCATCCGTGGATTCACTCGCTTATCAGATGCCATGCTGGGAATTAATCTGGGCAAGAATAAAGACACCCCCAACGAAGAAGCCGTCTTGGATTATCTGGCATTGCTGCAAAACTTCGCGATGTATGCCGATTACCTGACCATTAACGTCAGTTCGCCCAATACGGTGGGCTTGCGTGACCTGCAAGGCCGCGCCGCGCTTGAAAGTTTACTTAAACATTTGCATGAACAGCGTGTCCTTGAAGAAAAAAGACATGAGAAGCGAGTGCCGATTCTTGTAAAACTTTCACCTGATTTAACAGACGCAGAATTAGACGATGCCATCGAAGCCACCTTGAACGCCAGGATGGACGGCATCATCGTGACGAACACAACACTGGCGCGCGAGGGATTAAAGTCAGAGCTGCGGGGAGAATCAGGCGGCTTAAGCGGCAGCCCACTGGCGGTTAAGAGCGAAGCGGTTCTTTATCAAACAGTGAAACGCGTAAATGGCGCAGTCCCGATCGTGAGTGTGGGCGGTATTATGAATCCTGAAGATGCAAAACGCCGCCTTGAAATGGGAGCGGCGCTGGTGCAAATTTATACCGGTTTGATTTTTCGCGGCCCCGGGTTGGTGCAGGAAATCTTAAAATCATTGTAGCGGAATTTTGTTGCCATAGTTTGCAAAATATATCAACAAAATTCTAATAAGATTCTGAAACGATTCAGTACCATTGTTGTGGTATATTCCCGACACAGGTACCCTTATGGAAGATAAAATTACAATCATAGAAGGTCCGCCCCCCATTTTTGAGCACGTCAACGATGGTTGGGCATTGGGTTTGAACGAAAGCCCGAGTCTGTCTGTCCCAGCGCTGACACGCTTGCGCACCTTTAACGGGCCCGCGCTGGTCGAAAGGTGCTACACAGCCTGGCATAACAAATCATCGATCCACCTGCATTATCGCGGTGAAAACGGGCTGGAAGAAAGCGCCCCCATTCTCGCTGCGCGAAACGTTGAAACTCCCGACGGGCATGTGCTGCTCCTTTGGGTTTACCTCGACGGTGAAGGCATAGAATACGAAATGGACTCTGGCGACGACGACCAGATTGACGATTTCCCTGACATATAGAATTTTGAAAAGCGACAGTCATCTACCAGGTGGCTGTCACTTTTTTGAATAGAGGACAAATGACAACGCTGCTTACTTCACTGCAATCTGGTTCTCTGACTCTGACACTTAATCGCCCCGCACGCGCCAACTCGTTCAACATGGAGTTGGTGACTGAATTACAGCGCGCCCTGACAGATGCTCAAAATAATCCGCAGGTGCGCTGTGTTGTTTTAACAGGCAGCGGAAAAGTATTCAGCGCAGGTCAGGATATTTCTGAAATGAAACAAGGCGCTCCCATTTCGTATCGTGAGCATTTGGAAAAAACATATAACCCGCTGATTTTGCAAATTCGCACCATGGGAAAACCCGTCATCGCCGCGGTGAATGGCCCATGCGCGGGCGCGGCTTTGGGTGTGGCGCTGGCCTGTGATCTTCGCATTGCGAAAGCAAGCGCGTATTTTGTGGTCGGCTTTGGCGGCATCGCGCTCGCGCCCGATTCGGGTGTTTCGTTGTTGTTGCCGGTCTATATCGGCCTTGGGCGCGCGCAGGAATATTTTTATTCCAACAAGCCGATTACAGCACATCAAGCGCTGCAATGGGGTATGGTCAATCAGGTGGGTAGATTCAACTTTCAGGCGCTGGTCAACCAGATTGCGGGCAGGCTGGTATCAGGTCCGCTGGATGCGTTTGCCGCAGGGAAGAAGGCGTTTAATGAGGCGGTCATTCCTAATCTGGAGCATGTTCTCGCCTATGAAGGAATTCTACAGGAAGAAGCGGGGAAATCTGCTGAGCATCGTGAAGGGGTTGCCGCGTTTCTGGCGAAGCGCAAACCTATATTTAAGTAGCTCGTATCTTTTGTTCAAGTTTGAGGGTTTTAATTTGTAACAATCGAAAAACGTCACATTCCGTCATATTTAATCGGATTTATGTCATATTGACGGGCATCATCTTTTCGTGTAAAGTTTAGTAGTATTTGTGAACAACTTGGAAAATATCTTATGGCTCAGTGTATAGACATACCTTGTGCTTAAAAGCGGGCGTCCCTGTCTGGGGTGCCCGCTTATATTTTCTCAAAATTCTACCAAGGAGAACGATATGTCAGGACAGATAAATGCGTTTGAAATGGCACAGAAACAATTTGATGGTGTTGCCAAACAGTTGAAGCTCGACCCGGGCGTTGCAGAAGTGTTACGCTGGCCGATGCGTGAATTTTCGTTTCGCATTCCGGTGCGTTTGGATGATGGCTCGCTTAAGGTCTTTCAAGGTTTCCGCGTACAACATAACGATGCGCGCGGCCCCAACAAAGGCGGCATTCGTTTCGCCGCCAATGAAACCATGGACACCGTGCGCGCCCTCGCCACATGGATGACCTGGAAATGCGCCGTGGCGGATATTCCCCTTGGCGGCGGTAAAGGCGGCGTTATTGTGGATCCTTCCACATTAACCGTCAACGAAAAAGAAGAACTTTGCCGCGGCTGGGTACGTGCCATGTGGAAGAACATTGGCCCACGCAACGATGTGCCCGCTCCTGATATTGGCACGACACCTCAAATGATGGGCTGGATGATGGATGAATATTCACGCCTCGTCGGTCAATACACTCCTGGTGTATTCACGGGCAAACCTTTGGGCAGCGGTGGTTCTCTCGGGCGCACCGAAGCCACTGGTTATGGCGTGATCTATACCGTACGCGAAGCCATGAAGCATCTTAACATTGATTTCAAGAATTCCGTTGCGGCAATTCAAGGTTTTGGCAACGTTTCACAATATGCGGCTGTTGGCTTTGTGGAATTGCTGGGCGGAACCGTGGCTTGTGTTTCCTGCTGGGATCGCCATGACAAGAAGGCCTACACCTATAGCAAGAAGGGCGGCATTGACCCGCGCTTTCTGCTCACGATTGTGGATGAGTACGGTACCATCAATAAACAGAAGGCTCAGGATGCAGGCTATACCGTTGAAGACGGCGATGCCTGGATTACCAAGGAAGCCAATGTCTTGATTCCCGCCGCGATGGAAGGACAGGTCAATGTGGATACGGTTGGCAAGATGTCCAAGGGCATCAAGATCGTAGCCGAAGGCGCGAACGGTCCATGCACACCTGAAGCGGATGAATTCTTCAAGAAGAATAATATCTTCAATATTCCCGATTTCCTTTGTAATGCGGGCGGCGTGACCACCTCCTACTTTGAACAGGTCCAAAATGATATGAACTACTATTGGACGCATGACGCAGTGCTTGAACGCCTCGACACAAAAATGACGCATGCTTTTCACGGCGTGCTCGAACGCAGTGTTGAAGAAAAAGTATATATGCGCGATGCGGCTTATATGGTGGCGATTGACCGTGTGGTAAATGCGATGCATTTGCGCGGCTGGTTGACCGGGAATGCATAATTTGGTAATTGGTAATTTGTAAATGAAAGAGGACTTGCCTTTGGGTGAGTCCTCTTTTTTTGATATACGCTTCTTTCTTAACTGGAAACTGATTCTGCTTTCTCAAACATAATCAAGCGCCCATGCATTTTGATACAATACCAATTACTACTTACCGTTTCCCCAAGAGGCATCCATGTCAAAACAAACATTCAAATGGGACGATCCCTTTCTGCTCAATGACCAGCTCACTGATGAAGAGCGCATGATCCGCGATACAGCGCGCAAATATTGTCAGGATAAATTAATGCCGCGTATCCTTGAAGCAAATCGCAATGAAACCTTTGACCGTGCCATCATGGATGAAATGGGTACTATGGGATTACTCGGCGCCACCATTCCTGAAGAATACGGCGGCGCAGGATTAAATTATGTCTCGTATGGATTAATCGCCCGCGAAGTAGAGCGCGTGGATAGCGGCTATCGCAGCGCGATGAGTGTGCAAAGTTCATTGGTCATGCATCCTATTTATGCGTACGGCTCCGAAGAACAAAAGAAAAAATATCTGCCGCAACTCGCCAGCGGAAAACTCGTCGGCTGTTTTGGATTGACCGAACCCAATCATGGCAGTGACCCAGGCAGTATGGAAACCCGTGCCAAAAAAACAGAGGGCGGCTGGATTCTGCAAGGCAACAAAATGTGGATTACCAACTCGCCCATTGCAGATGTTTTCATCATCTGGGCTAAAGCCAGCACCGACGGTGAAATCCGCGGCTTTATTTTAGACAAAGGCATGAAAGGCTTAAGTGCGCCAAAGATCGAAGGAAAATTTAGTTTACGTGCCAGCGTAACCGGCGAGATCGTCATGGAAGAAGTCTTTGTGCCCGATGAAAATTTACTTCCAAATATCAGCGGATTAAAAGGCCCGTTTGGCTGTTTGAACAAAGCCCGTTATGGAATTGCCTGGGGCGCATTGGGCGCGGCAGAATTTTGCTGGCATGCAGCGCGTCAATACACATTGGATCGTCCACAGTTTGGCCGGCCATTGGCGGCAAACCAGATCATCCAGCTTAAGCTGGCGAATATGATGACTGAAATTACACTGGGCTTGCAGGGAGCATTGCGCGTTGGGCGTTTGATGGAGGAAGATAAATCCACACCTGAAATGGTTTCACTCATCAAACGGAATTCATGCGGCAAGTCGCTGGAGATTGCGCGCATGTCACGCGATATGCATGGCGGTAATGGCATTTCCGATGAATATCATGTCATCCGTCATATGATGAATCTGGAAGCGGTCAACACCTATGAAGGTACGCATGATATTCACGCATTAATTTTAGGAAGGGCGCAAACAGGGTTACAGGCCTTTAGTTAATAGCTCACCTTACGCAGTTCAACCCCGAAGGGGTAAAAAGATTTTAGAAAATAGTGAGCAAGAGAATCAAAAAGAGGAAGTGTTTTTGATAACACTTCCTCTTTTTGATTCTCAGCATTTATGCTTTATGGCCTTCCAAACAGATAACTCCATTCGGCCCCACATGCGCATCGTGGACGGTATTTGCCAACAAGTCCAGGCGGTCACCGGGATTTAACGTGACCTGCCTTTTTAGCATGGGTAATCCAAAGGTAATACTTCCGCTTACAACATAGATCACCTTATTGTAATTATGCCTGTGAGCCGAGTAAATATCCTGCGGCCTGTTTGACCATAAAAACGGATCAAGCCTCTGCTCTGTCATGATCCGCAATAGGAGTTCTTCGGTAGGCGGACTGGCTGCCTCCCAGGGCGTGACTCGAAATGAGTATATCGTCATTCCATTTTTTCCATCAATTCAATTCGATTCCCAAACGGGTCAAAAATATGGACGCGGTGATATCCATCCAGCGGCGGTTGCGAGGTGTCAATTTCGAAGCGTAAGGATTGAATTTTTACGATCAAGCCATCCAGAGTATCCACAATAAAAGCGGGGTGAGCCTTACGCGCAGGACGGAAATCAAGGTCAACCCCGAGATGCAACCGTACTGTCCCTGCTTCAAGCCATAGGCCGCCGCGCTTTGCCAGTTCTGGAGGCTTGGGAATTTCACGAAACCCCAACAAGCCGACGAAGAACGCACGGGCTTTATCTTCTCCGCCTGCGGGTATGGCAATTTGGATATGTTCAATCCCAAGAATGCTCATCTTATTTTTCTGTTGGAAAACCCGCAGCTACCCACGCGCTAAAACCGCCAAGCATGGGGGTGATATGGGTAAAACCATTCTGCAACATGATGAACGCCGCACGGGCGCTCGTATGTTCATTTTCTCAGGTGCAGTAGGTGATGATCCACTGATTTTTATCCAGAGGCACATTGGCGGGGTCAACCTCAATGCCAGTTAATGGGATGGAGAGTGCGCCAGCGATGTGTGCTTCTGCATAAGATTCTGCGCTGCGCACATCCACGATCACTGCTTCGCCTTTCTCGTATGCAAGTTTTGCATCTTCCACGGTGATACGCGGCACGCTTGCTTCTGTAAGCGGCGAATTGGTTTGCTCTTGTGTTTGAGACTGACTTGGATAGGACTGATTCGGATAGGATGAATTTACAGACCCTGATTGCGGCGCTGTAGTACAAGCAGATATTGCAAATAGTAGTGAAAGTAGTAGTGAAAGTAGTAGTAAAGTTTTTTTCATGGATTATCCTTTATGTAATTCCACCAGCAGTACTCCGCCGGTGGAATTAGAAAAACTATAATTCGCAATAGCGGTCTATGCGTTTGCCGATAATGGCGAGGCTATCCGCCCAGAATTTCTTGGTGCGGATGTTGATTCCAAATCGGTCGGCGAGTTCTGCCGCGCGATTTTCGCCTGTGGAGGCCAGTAGATTTTTGTAATCGGGCACGAAGTCTGCGCCGCGTTTTTGGTAAATGGCATACAAGCCTGTTGCAAAAAGCAAGCCGAATGCATATGGATAATTGTAGAAGGAGAATCCGCTGCTGTAGTAATGCGGTTTCCAGGTCCACATGAATTTTTGCAGGAAGCGTTCATCGAGACCGTCGCCATAGGTGGCTTTTTGAGCGCGTTCCATGATGTCGTTCAGGTCATCGGCTGAAAGTTCAGATTGCTCGCGGCGCTCAAAGACTTCCTTCTCGAAGAGATAGCGTGAGTAAATATCCACGATCACGCCGGTGGCGTTGTTCATCTGTGCTTCGAGCACTGCCAGTTCTTCCTGTGGATCGGTAACCTGTTTCAAGACGGCTTCGGTAATAATCGTCTCGCACATGATGGAGGCTGTCTCAGCCAATGTCATTGGCGTGGATTGCTGCAATTCTGTCTTATCTGCCCGATAGGCACATTCGTTATGGAAGGCGTGACCGAGTTCATGTGCCAGCGTGCTGACTTGATCAAACGAGCCGTCAAAGTTGCTGAGGATGCGGCTTTCTTTTACTCCCGGCACTCCCATGCAAAATGCGCCGCCGCGTTTGCCTTCGCGTTGTTCGGCATCGATCCAACTATTGTTAAAGGCGCGTTGTGCGAATGCGCCGAGTTCTGGTGAAAACTGATTGAAGTTGCTAACGATAAATTCGCGCGCTTCTTCGTAGGAATATACTTTATCGGTCTTGCCCATCGGGGCAGAGATATCCCACCAGGCGAGTTTATCCTTGCCGATCAATTTGGCTTTGTGTTTGAAATATTTCTGAAACATCGGGAATGAATCTTTCATCGCGCCGAGCATGGCGTTGAGCGTGGCGCGATCCATGCGGGTCGAGTCTATGGATGCATGGATGGCATCTTCGCGCCCGCGTTTTTTATCGAGTGTCAGCGTTTCACCTTTGACGCCGTTCATGCAGGCGGCCAATGTTTCTTTGACTCCCTCCCAGGCAATATTCTCGGCTTCGTATCCACGGCGGCGGGTTGGTTCGTCGGGATGTGAGCGCAGGTTGATCAGCGCGGGCATGGGTAATTTTTCAGTTTTTCCACCCAGTTCAAAGTCGACAGAAAGCTGCGAGGTTAATGTCCCCTGCAATTTGCCGAAGGCGTTGCCCCCGCTCAAAGTCAGTTCAGCGGCGAGAATTTCCTCGGCTTCGCTCATCATATATTTGGATTGGTCAACACTTTCATTGAGTGTGAACTCATGCGCTTTGGCAGAGATGTTTGTCTTGCTGGCTTTCTTGACTGCGGCTTTGCCGAGCTTGCCAACCCATGCCTGAAATTTGGTGTTGAGGATACTGGCTTGCACTGACATTTGCTCAAATTCTGAAAGGGCGCGCATGGCGTCTTTGTTGCGCGAGTCGGTGGTGACGTAGGAGTAGATAAATGCGCCGAGAGTTCCTGAAAGACTTAAGAGCGCGTTGAAGCGGTCTGCTGATTCGCCGAGTAGTTTGCCGAGCTTTTTCGGGTCAGTCTTTGCATCTGCCTTGCTGGCCTTCTTGAAAAATATTTCCATTTCATTGAGCATGGATTTATATTTCTTGATGGCAGATTTGAATTCTTTGGATGCGAGGGAAGGATAGACGTTGGTCATATCCCAGCGGGGTGCGGAAGTGGTCATGGGAATCTCCTTGTGAAAAGATGAATTAAGTATACCGTGATTGGAAAGCAAATATACTGTTGCTTGCCTTTAATCTCGCAAGACAATACAATCAGGTCAACTCGGAGGTACATTATGAAACAGGATAAATTTCTAATAGGTATTTTGATCGGTATTGGCGTGCTCATTCTGCTGGCGTTGACGTTGTTCTTTACGAGACAGGACAAGCGTGATTACATTGCAGATACCACGCCTGAGGGTGTGGCGCATAATTATGTGCTTGCCGTTATCAACAAGGATTATAAAAAGGCATATGCCTACCTTGCCGCGCAGGATAACAAACCCACCTATGAAGAATTCCGCCAGTCTTTTTTAAGTGGAATCGTCAACCCTGATAATGTGGGCGCAGATGTTGGCGCGGCAGAGATCGATAATGATGTAGCCACAGTGGAGATGACGATCTATTATTCATATAATGATCCATTCTCTGCAAATACAGGCAGCAGCGACCGCGCCTCGCTTGTATTGGAAAATGGCACATGGAAGCTTACCTATATGCCGTATAGCTTTTGGGATTACAACTGGTACCAGGTCAAGCCTTAACTAAAAAGGAATAATCATGAAAACAATTCGAAGACTTTATTTTTACGCAGTTGCCTTTATTAGTCTTGAAGTGATACTTTGGGGAATGATTAGCCTGGTGCGCTCGTTCTTTGGAAACCGTATCGAAAACGGCATAGAGACTCTGGCTCAGGCGCTCTCTTTGATCCTTGTGGGCGTACCGATTTTTCTCTTTCATTGGATCGTAGCGCAGCGTTTTTCTGCAAAGGATGACGAAGAGAAAACAGCCACTGTGCGTGCAATATTTTTGTACGGTATTTTGCTGGCCACGCTGATTCCTGTCACACAAAACCTGATTGCATTTTTTACCCGTATTTTTCTATCCGTTGTAAACCTGCGCACTGACCAGGCCTTTATTGGCGCCTCGCAAACCTGGGTCGATAACCTGATCGCCATCCCGATCAATTTAATCATTGCCGCCTATTTCTGGAATATCCTGCGTGTTGAATGGCGCACCCTGCCCGAAACAGAAAACTTTTCAGATATTCGCAGACTCTATCGTTTTGTGTGGGTGCTGTACGGATTGATCATGGTTATTTTTGGCGTACAACAAACAGTGAGTTTTATTTTTTCACTGCCTACAAAATTACTGGGAGACTTTGGATTTGAGTCCATCATTAATGCGATTATTTTGCTGATGGTGGGCACGCCGATCTGGTTTTTCTCCTGGCGCGTCTTACAAAACGCCTTATCTGATTCCGCTGAAAAGGAGTCTTTTCTACGTCTCGGCATTCTCTATCTGCTCTCTCTGGGCGGAGTCATTACCGCCTTAACCGCAGGCGGAAGCTTGATCTATATCATCCTCAAGAGCATATTCGGCGATGCCACCACCTGGCAGAACTTCTTCACAGAAATCGGCGCGCCAATTTCTGTGGGACTGCCTTTCGGCATTTTGTGGATATATTATGGAGTTCAACTTAATCAGCAATTTACGTTTGATGAAAACCTTGCGCGCCGGGCTGGGAAGAAGCGCATCTATTTTTATATTCTTTCTTTGATAGGTCTCACCGCTGCCTTCTTTGGAACCGCCTCCCTTCTGTCATTTGTTATTGACCTGCTGACAGGCACAGCCTATTTAAGTGGCGGCGGGTTTGGTAGAGAAATTGCAGGCCCGCTTGCAGCTTTGATGGTTGGTGTGCCCGTCTGGTTATTAACCTGGCTCCCGATGCAAGTAGAGGCGTTCAATGACGGCGACATAGGCGACCATGCCCGTCGTTCCATTGTTCGTAAGTCATATTTATATTTTGTAATATTTCTGGCGGTGATCGGCGGCATGGCGGCGGCTGTGGGATTGGTGTTCACACTGATTTCTCAGTTGTTGGGTGGAGGCAGCGCTAATTTTGTAAATTCGGTTCTTGATACCTTACAAATACTTGTTCTATTTGCAATTCTCCTGCTCTATCATTTCTTTGCCTTGCGCAGAGATACCACCACCCGCGCAGGTGTCTTGGAAGAAAAACAGGAACAATTCTCTGTGTTGGTGTTCGACAATGGCGATGGAAAATTTGCCGAAGCCGTAAAAGCCACGTTCAAGAAATCTGCGCCGAAGGTGACGATTTCCGTTGCCAATGTCAACGAGCAGGTTGCGGATGATCTAAAAGCCGATGCCGTTATATTGCCAGGTTCGCTGGCTATGAATACCCCTAAAAATGTTGAGGCGTGGATTCATTCCTTTAGTGGAAACAGGTTCATTGTCCCGGATGAAGCGGCGAGACTTTACTGGATGAATGATTTTGAGCAGGCGGCTGAGTCAGCGCGGGCATTGGCTGAAGGGCAGGAACTCCGCCCGCAATCCGCTGCAAAATCAACTCCAGCATGGACCTATGTGGCCTATGTTTTCGCGGGATTATTTGTCTGTCAGTTGCTTGCGATACTCTTGGCGCTTGGCGTCTCAATGGTCTCTGGTTTTTAATGATATACTTTTGAAAAATTTTACTGCAATCGAGGGCGATAACCTATGAAAGTAACTGTCCTTCAAGAAAATCTGGCACGCGGTTTGAGTGTTGTCTCCCGCGCTGTTTCGCCGCGCAGTACGCTCCCTGTTCTTTCCAACATTTTGATCGCGAGTGATGAAGGCCGATTACGTCTTTCTGCAACCAACCTTGAGTTGGGCATTACCTGTTGGATTGCGGCGCGTATTGATGAAGAAGGCTCAACCACTGTGCCCGCGCGTACGTTCGCCGATCTGGTCAATACGTTGCCTGGCGATCAAGTTCAGTTGATGTTGGATGTGAAAACACAAAGCCTGCACGTAAAAGGCGGCACATCGAACAATGATATTAAATGCATCGACGCGCAGGAATTCCCTCCGTTGCCTGTTCCTGAAATGGACGGCGCGGTGCAGTTGAACGTGGCTGATTTCAAAGAAATGATTCAACAAGTTGCGTTTGCCGCTTCCACCGATGAAGCCCGCCCCGTGTTAATGGGCGTGTTGCTGCATGTTGAAAAAGATAAAGTCACGATGGCAGCTGCAGATGGCTTCCGCCTTTCGGTGCGCAAGGCGCAACTCTCACAGGCGGTACCCCAGCCGATTAACGTGATCATTCCAGCCCGCGCATTAAATGAATTGGCGCGCGTGGCTTCCGATGGTGAAGAACCCATTTACATGGTGGTGCCAAAAAACCGTGGACAGGTTCTCTTCCGTGTCAAAGATGTGGAAGTGGTCTCGCAGTTGATCGATGGAACATTTCCCGATTATCAACAGATCATCCCGCGCAATTACAAATCACGCACGTTGGTTTCCACAGCAGCTTTACTCAAGGCTTGCAAGCAGGCTGAGATATTTGCCCGTGAAGGTTCAAACGTGGCGCGTTTCGATATCAAACAAGCCAATGGCGAAATGCAGCCCAGTGAAGTTGAAATCTCTGCCACCTCTGAAGAAACTGGTAAGAATGAAACCATCGTCGAAGCCACAGTGGATGGCGGCAGTGTGCTCATCGCTTTCAATGTGAAATTCCTGCGTGAAGCTTTGGAAGTTATCAAGACTCCCAATGTGGCGCTCGAAACCTCCGCGGCGAATGCGCCGGGTGTTGTCCGGCCCGTAGGTGATGACAACTTCCTGCATGTTATCATGCCGATGCATTTGGGATAATCATAAATCGTTGTATCAAAAACTCCAGACAGAAAATTGCCTGGAGTTTTTTTTGGTCTTAATTTATCAGAACATTTGTTCTATGTATTTTCCGCTTCAGTTTTGACAGGGAATCTGCTCCTGAGCCGAATGGCATAAATCAACAACCCAGCACCGAGGATTGCAATCAGGGCTTCCAATCCAAACGTGCCGAGTAAAACATTTGTTCCTGCCACAACCTGTGGGTATATGTAAACAGCAAGCGCATCAACGAATGCATGCCATAGCAATGCGAACCAAAACCATTTACGTTGACCACTGACTACACTGTACATAACCAGCACAGATAAACCAATGTGTAAACATATAGCAGAAATGCGTTCCATGAATCCGAAGAAAGGCATCACAGAAGATTGTGCCCAATATGTTGTTACTTGTGCTTTTACAGCCTCGATTTGTTCTGCGGGAATTCCCAATGAAGAAAAATCTGTCATGGTGCGCATGGCCGTCATTTGTGCAAAGGTTGATATCGCAAGGATGCCAATAAGAATTGCTTCCATGCCGCCGTGTCCAAGCCCGATTGTGATTGCATCTTCCCAGGTATGCGATTTTTTCATAATGTATTTAAAGAGAATATATCGCGCGGTCTCTTCGAAGATACCTGCGAGTAAGCCAAGTAAAATCGCATTGAAGATCACGCTCCACGACTCAGGCGGAGATGGCAGCATCCCATTTTTGAACAGCGCGGTTATTCCATAAAGAAAAGGAATGTGTAAAACCTGTGATGCAATAAAGGTCAATGCGCCAGCGATAAATAATTTACCAAAGTCTTTGAATGACAGTTCAAATTTCTTCGCTATGAAATATCCAGCTGCGAGCGGCAGAAGAATCATTCCAATTGAACTGATAATGGTGTTTACTAATAACATGTATACCTCCTTGTTTCAATTTTACGCAGGCATGCTGCGTACTCTTCTTGTCGCATTCGATAGTGGACGTTTGGCAACGACAGTCACTTTGCCGCTTCCTTCGGGCGTATAAACGTGAGTGACTTCCCAGCCTTCAACACCCCATTCGTTTAACATCGCTTCGATGTCTTCATCTTTTGTGCCAAACATACTTCCAATAGTTTGCACACGATATTCCCATTGCTGGGTCTCTTCAGCCATTTTAGACTCCTTATCTTGTTGTAGAAACTCGCGAGCTGTTTTCAACAGAAGCCGCTACAGAGGCGTTTTTTTGCGGCTGTTACTGTTTCACGTGAAACATTACGATTTGGTTTCGTTGCGATACAACACGTATGAATACACCACCAGAAATAAAGTTGACCCGATCAGTGGAACGAACACCAGCCAGAAGGCTGCCGTGCCGCCGATGAGTCCGCCGAGGATGGCGAATGTGCCAGATGCCATAAACAAGACCGAGCCCAGTTGATGAGTCTTATCCCACACACTGTCACTGGATAATGTCCACGGGGTGCGGATGCCAATGAAGAAGTTGCGCTTGGCTTTCCGCAGCATAAACCCAATCGCTATGAATAACACGCCCATAAAAGGCAGCATGGCCGCGCTCATCTTGAAGTTTGTTTTTCCCAGGCTCCAAACTAAAGTCAACCCGTGGACGTAGAGCATAAAGCCAATAATCAACACGATGAAAATATTGAAGCTGTTTCGGAATTGCGCGATATTTGCTTTGAGCGGATCAATGTTCGGGACGATCAGGAACAGCGCCAGCATCCCAAGTGTGACGAGCGGCATCATAAACACGCCCCAGAATTTAGGCATGGTTCCATCTACTTGATCGTTGGCGTTCCAATGAGACGCCATTGGGTCAGGCAGTTGATTCCACAAGGCCGCGCCGGCGATCATGGCAATCGCAATCAAAATCATCGAAATAAGGATTGTAGTTTTTGTAGACATTTTTTCTCCTATACTTATGTTTCACGTGAAACTATTACTGATTACTAATTACTGATAACTAATTCCCATCCTTTTCCTTCGGTAAATTATTCTGCGCCATCGCGACCATGCCGCTCATAGCACCAAGGTTCATCGAGTCAACTGCCGAGGAAGGCACAATCACCAGCGCGCCTTTTTCTTTCAAACCTTCGAACAACATGTTCATTCCGCGCAAGTGCAGCGCGGTGGGATTGTTGATATACGCTTTCGATGCCTCTGCAAATGAGGCGGCAATCTGCTGTTCAGATTCACCGAGAATCACACGGGCCTGTCGTTCACGCTCGGCCTGCGCCTGTCGTGACATTGCATCTTCAAGCACCTGCGGAATGATCACGTCACGGATTTCTACTGATTGCACAGTTACACCCCAGGGTGTCGTGCGTTCGTCAATGATCTTTTGCAGCTCAGCGTCCATCTTCCCGCGGCCAACTAAAATATCTGCCAATGTCATTTGCCCGATAATCTCGCGCAGTGCAGTCTGCGCGGCCCATGAAATTGCTGCGTTGTAATCGGTAACTTCAAGCGCGGCTTTTTCAGCATCCCACACAACCCAGAATAAAACCGCATCTACATCCACGGGCACTGTATCTTTTGTGAGCGTCTTCTCCGCAGAGAACGAAGTGACTGCCACGCGATGATCGATCCACATGACTGCTGTATCAATGATTGGAATCACCCAGAACAAACCCGGCCCTTTCAACCCAATAAATTTACCGAGACGCAGCACAATCACTTTTTCCCATTGCGAGGCAACTTTCATCGCGAACAAAAAGTAAATGCCTGCTAAAGTCCAAACAATGCTCCAGACGCCTATTAATGCATCTGGATAACGACCATCACCAATCACAGCGCCAAGGATTACAATGACCATAAACATACCAAACAGCGCACCCGCAATGGGCGAAATATGCTGATCTTCTTTTTTTCTTTTATCGATTGCTGACTTAATAAATTTTGTATTCATTTTTACATTCTCCTGATTAATAACTATTTACCATCTTTGACATGCGCTTCTTTACTTAACTTCAAGTTGTCTCTAACCATCTGGCTGACTTCCTGCTCTGAGAATCCCAGCCGAAAGGCTTCGGTAATAAATCGTTGTGTCAGTTCTGATAACGATTCGTGCCTTAGCTTTTCGCTGACCTCTGGCGGCGGAATCTCTGTGATGTATGTGCCGCGTCCTTGCTGGGTGGAGATAATGCGCGCTTCATCCAGTATTCGATACGCACGCGCCACTGTATTAAAGTTGACTCTCAACTCTGTGGCCAACGAGCGCACTGTCGGTAGTTGATCGCCAGGCTTGAGAACTTTGTTTACTAATAGACTTTGTATCTGATTAACGATCTGTGTATAAATTGGCAAGCCAGAACGAAAATCAAGATAAAGGGTAAGTTTCTTTTCTGCCATAATTCTCCTTTATATTGTACTAATTGTATCATTGACGCAATTGTATCTCTTAAGTTGGTTTTGTCAAGAGACTGAGTAATACACCGCCCTGCTCACAGGTAGACTCTGCCTGTTTCACAGAATCAATCTACAGTTAAGAATGAAGCGCTGGTTGTTTACAGTCCTCTTATAATTTAAAGATAATCTGCATGGTAGAATTTGTCTGCATTCAATTTAAGGAGTTGATAAAATGGAATCAAAAACTGGTACATGGACTGAGAAAAAGGGTTTAGCCCAAATGTTAAAAGGCGGCGTCATCATGGATGTGGTGAACGCTGAGCAGGCTCGTATCGCGGAAGAAGCGGGTGCGTGTGCGGTGATGGCGTTGGAACGTGTTCCTGCTGATATTCGTGCTGATGGCGGCGTGGCGCGCATGTCTGACCCTGATATGATTTTGAAGATCATGGATGCTGTCAGCATTCCTGTGATGGCGAAGTGCCGCATTGGGCATTTCGTGGAAGCGCAAATTTTGGAATCACTGGGCATTGATTACATTGATGAATCTGAAGTGCTCACTCCTGCGGATGAAGAACACCATATCTTGAAACATAATTTCAAAGTTCCATTCGTTTGCGGATGCCGCAATATCGGCGAGGCTTTGCGCCGCATTGGGGAAGGCGCAGCCATGATCCGCACAAAGGGTGAAGCTGGCACAGGTGACGTAGTGGAAGCTGTTCGTCACGCGCGTAGTGTGATCGGTTCAATTCGCCAATTGCAAATTATGGGCGATGAAGAGTTGATGACATTCGCCAAGAACAACGGCGCTCCGTATGAATTGGTAAAGGAAGTAAAAGATACAGGTCGTATGCCCGTTGTGAATTTCGCGGCTGGCGGCGTGGCGACTCCCGCAGATGCGGCCTTGATGATGCAACTCGGTGTGGATGGTGTCTTCGTCGGCTCGGGTATCTTCAAGAGCGGTGACCCTGCCAAACGCGCGGCAGCCATCGTGAAGTCTGTAACCTTTTATCAGGATGCATCTGTTCTTGCTGAAGTAAGCAGAAATCTCGGCGAAGCCATGGTGGGACGTAATACTTCCCAAATGCCTGAAGGCGAGAAGATGGCAGGACGTGGTTGGTAGGAGTAGTGATTAGTAATCAGTAATCAGTAATCAGTGAACAGTAGTCAGTGATTGCAAAATTGATGATTGAACACTGATTACTGAATATTTGGTTTCAAAAACTATGAGAATTGGTGTACTCGCTTTGCAAGGTGACTTTTCAGAACACATCTCCATGCTTAAAAAAATTGGCGTGGAGGCTGTCGAAGTGCGTTTGCCAAAGCATTTGGATGGTTTGGATGGCCTCATTATCCCTGGTGGAGAATCAACTACGATTGGCAAACTCGCGGTCGCGTATGATTTGATGCAGCCATTGAAACAATTTGGTCAAAGCCATGCCATTTGGGGAACCTGCGCGGGCGCGATCTTTCTTTCAAAAGATGCAAATTCAGACCAGCCTTTGCTGGGTTTGATGGATATCAAAGTTCAGCGTAATGCTTTTGGCCGTCAGGTGGATTCATTTGAAATCGATCTTGAAATTGATGAATTGATGAAAGCCACCGGCACCGAACTTGCTTATCACGCAGTCTTCATCCGCGCACCGTTGATCGAGTCAGTGCATGGTAAGGCGAAGATACTTTCTGCGCTTGAAGATGGGCGGATCGTTGCGGCGCAGGAAGGTCATCTGCTCGCCACGTCATTTCACCCGGAGTTGACCAGCGATACACGCTTTCACGAATATTTTATTTCCCTCGCAAGTTGATGCGTTTGAACGGGATACACAATGTCCATTCGTTCGCTTGATATTTTAGACATTCCAATTCTTGCACGCTATCGAAATGACGTTCTTACACTCGATACTGCGCGAGCGCTCACGCGTGGGCATCCGCTTGGGGCGATGGGTTTACTGGCGTATGTAAACCCAGTGCGGCATATTTATGCGGCGGTGGCAAATGGCTCAAGTGATGTATTACTGGGCGGCATTATCCATACACGCGGCGATACGTATGCAAAATTATTGTATCTCGCGCCCGGGTCTCGTCTTTCTCATGCACAGCTGCCCGCGTTGATCGATCACCTCTCGGTGGAAGCCGGGAATTGGAGCGCATTCCATGTGCTGGCCGAAGTGGATGAATCCAGCGGGGCATTTCCTGCGCTGCGTATGGCGGGCTTCTCTGTCTATGCCTGGCAGAGAATATGGGATGTGAGTCACATACAGAAAACAGAAGCAGGCCAAACGCGCCGCCCGGAGCGGGTTGAAGAATCAGAATGGAGACGGATCGGCTCGCTGGATTTGCCCGCTGTGCAGAGTCTGCATTATCAGATCGTGCCGCCGCTGTTACATCCTGTTGAGCCTGCTCCGCATCGTGAAGTTGGTTTTATATATTCAGAGAGCATGAAGTGTTATGCAAATATCACGGCGGGCGCTTATGGCATTGTCCTTACGCCGCTTGTGCATCCCGAAGAAAAAAATGTCAGTGAAAAATTATCGGCGCTTGTCAATAATTTACCAGATCGAAATGGCAGGCCTGTATATTTTTGTGTACGTTCCTATCAATCATGGTTGGACCCTGTTTTGGAAGACATTGGCGCAAGCGCTGCGCCGCGTCAGGCGATGATGGTAAAACACCTCGCGCATTTGGTGAAGGCAGGTCAGGCGGCTCGCGTTGTTCCTTCAAGTGTCAGCGTGCAGCCTTCTCATATCAGTAGAATGGATACAGATGAGTAGTTGGATTATTTTTGACAAAGGCCGAAGCATCGGCAAGATCAGCGCGGAAGGCGGCGTGATCCTGCGCGATGAAGAGCACAAACAAAGTGTACGTATCACGCTTAAACGCGGGAGCGGTTATATTTCTGTTTCCTGTAATATTTATGGACGCATGGATCACACGCGTTTCTTTGGCACGGTTTCTGAAGCGCATCGCGAATATATTTTAATGAAGTCTTCTCTGGGGAATATGATCGAAAATGTTTTATCAACGGGCCCAAAGGATGTTCAGGTCTGGGAAGCAATTTCTCAATTTGTCAGGCGGTTCCCTTAAATGGTACAGGCGCTTATTTTTGATTTCGATGGGCTGGTGCTGGATACAGAGACCCCCGAGTTTTTGGTTTGGCAATCCATTTATACCGAACATGGATTTGAAATCCCTGCCCATGAATGGGAGAAGACTGTGGGCGGATACGGCATCTCAAATTTTGACGCCGCCGAACATCTCACGCATCTTTCATCGGGACGGCTGGATTCTGTTTCTTTGAGATCACGCTACCGAATGGAAGTGGATGTCATCATCCATGCCAATCCCATTTTGCCGGGTGTGGTTGAAATCATTGAAGAAGCAAAACAGAATGGATTGCAGGTTGCCATCGGTTCGAGTTCAAAACATGCATGGGTCGATACACATGCCAAACGTTTGGGAATATTTCATTATTTTGACCATATTATTTGTCAGGATGATGTGGCGCCTGGCCGAACAAAGCCCAACCCGGATATCTACTTGAAGGCGCTGGAACAGCTCCACGTTAAGAATGATGCGGCGGTCGTCTTTGAAGATTCTCTGAATGGGGTGCTGGCAGCGCGCCGCGCAGAAATTTTCGTAGTGGCGGTTCCAAATCCACTTACTGAAAAAATGGGCGTATCCGGTGATCTGACGATTTCCTCGCTCGCCGATCTATCTTTGGGGGTTTTATCAGATCATATCGAAAAGGCAAATAATGTTTTCAAATCGTAAAAAATACTTCTGGATCGCCGCAGCGATATTGGCTCTGGCGATTGTTGTATTTTTGCGAACGAACACACAAGTGACAGATGCCCCAGCAACCCCGGCTGCGGTGGTTTCTCCCGCCCCCACCTGGACTCCTGCAAAAATTCCAGTGGTCATTCCAATTGCAGAGAGTCCGCTTAAAGATGCGCTGATCAGCGCGGGTGATTATCTTGTGCGTCAGCAATTGCCCAATGGTGAGCTTTCCTATCAAGTGGATTTTATGACAAGTGAAAGATCATTCTCTCCATCGTATCTGCGTTTGATGGCGGGAACGGGTTCTCTTTTTACAGTGTGCAGGGTTTCAGATGATTCAAAATATTGTGACGCGGGTGATCTGGCGCTTAACCATTATTTGGAGTTGCTTGTCAGCGACCCTCTGAAATTTAAAGGAACGTGTCTCTATACATCAGGCGCCTGTCAATTGGGCGGCTCGGCATTGACCGTGGATGTGATTTACAAACGCTGGCAAGCCACCGGTGATTTTTTTCTACAAGACCGCAACCTGCTGGATATGGCAATCGATCTTGGGTATTTCATCGTATCCATGCGCAAACCTGAGGGCGGCTTCTATCATTCGTATGATCCGCATTTTGGCGGCACAGTCGATCCAAATTTTGTAATGACCAACTTCCCCGGCGAGAGTCTGTTGGCGCTGATGCAGCTCTACGAAATGACTGGCAATGAATTCTGGCTGGCGCAGGCGCGTGAAGTAAACAACTTTATGATTACCCAGCCCATTTCAGAAGATCACTGGCATAGTTACGCATTCAGCATGTTCGCGCGTTTGGATTCTCTCACCACAGCCGATAAGGATTACGCCAAACAGATCGCGAATTCGATCATCGCGGGCGAAGTCCGTTCGCTGCACCCAAACAATACCAGCATCTCCACCGCCACAAAAGTTGAATCGCTTTCAGCCTTGGCGCAGGCTTTTTATCTTTCAGGCGCAAAACATGAATGGCTTGACCCCGAAATTCGCGCATTCATTACCTTCGTGCAGGCGCGCCAACTTCCAGATAATAATTGCGGCTGGAATATCACAGAAGAAATGAACACCAACTTTGGCGGCGGCATTTTCAGCAGCTGCGACGAGCCATCCATCCGCATTGACGGGCTGCAAAATTGGATTAATGGCGTGACTGCGTATTTGGAATATCAGAGTATGATAGAAGTGAAATAGTTTGCGGCTTGAGCTCCAGGCTGCATGATAGTGAAAAAAGGAGAAATAGTATGAGTATCGGAAAAGTAAAGTGGCAGTCCATTGTTTCGCAATATGCATATCCAGAGACATGGCGCAGTTTGTGGCAGGTGTTTAATTCAGTGATCCCCTTCTTTGTATTGTGGTATCTCGCATATCGCAGCCTTGAAGTGGGCTACTGGCTTACGCTTCTGCTGACCATCCCCGCGGCAGGTTTCATGGTACGGATGTTCATCATCTTCCATGATTGCTGTCACGGCTCGTTCTTTAGAACACCGCTCGCCAATGATCGTATGGGATTGTTGATCGGCGCTGCAGTCTGGACGCCCTACTACGAATGGAAACATACCCATGCCATCCATCACGCCACCGCCGGCGATCTGGACCGTCGCGGCGTGGGCGATGTGTACACCATGACCATCGAGGAATATCTCGCCACACCCTGGTACGGAAAAATTGGCTATCGCATCATGCGCAGCCCAATCATTTTATTCACGATTGGCGCAACAATTGTATTTACGATTACCCATCGTTTTTGGACGGCAAAATCAGGCAAGCGTGAACGCAATAGCGTTGTGTGGACAAACCTCGCGCTCGTTGGTTTTGTCGGCTGGGCGATTTATCATATTGGCTGGCAGGCTTATTTGATGGTGGAACTGCCTATTCTGCTCATGGCATGCGGCGCGGGCGTCTGGCTGTTTTATGTCCAACATAATTTCGAGCCAACCTACTGGGAACGCCACAAAGATTGGGAATTCTTCAAGGCCGGTATGGATGGAAGTTCATTTTATAAACTTCCCAAACTTTTGCAATGGTTTACCGGCAATATCGGTTTCCATCACATTCATCATCTCAGCCCGAAGATCCCCAATTACAAGCTGGAACAATGCCACAAAGAGAATCCCATTTTTCAGATTGAGCCGATCACGTTTAAAGACAGCCTAAAGTCTTTATACTTCCGCTTGTGGGATGAAAAAGAAAAAATGCTTGTGGGCTGGCGCGCAGTAAAAAAATATAAAATGCAAACCCAAAACAACAAGACTTAAACAAAAAGGACTGGCTCAAAAGAGCCAGTCCTTTTTGTTATAAATCCAGCGCGAACAACTTAAGTTCCACATCATCTTCTGAAAGCCTGATCATTTTTTCAAATATCAGGCCTGCTTTTTCAAGAACATGGATCGAGCCTGCATTGTCTGGCGTTGTAATTCCCAAAATTCGTTTTAGTTCCAGCGTATTTTTTGTATAGGCCAGCACCGCCGACACAGATTCAAACGCATAGCCCATTGACCAGTATTGCGGCAGAAAAGCAAATCCGATATCGGCATCTTTCAACGTGTCTCTTTTCACCAGACCGCAAATCCCAATCGGGACTTCACTGCCCTTGAGCAGAGTCAGATATAAACCATAGCCGAATCTTTCGTAACTGGTAACTGCTCCCTTTAAAATATATTGTTTCGCATCTTCAAGAGTTCTCACGCCCCTGTCACTAATATACTGAATGAACGAAGGTTGATTCAACAGGTCAAGAATGAACGGGGCATCGTCAGCGGATAATTTGCGCAGGATTAAACGTTCTGTTTCAATAATATTCATGGCCGAAGCACCATTACTTTCCTGCTTGAAAAAGTTCAATGGGATTTCCCGAAGGGTCTTCCACTAATACCTGTGATCCGCCTGGCCCGGAAATGATCTTGTTTCTAAAAATTGCTCCTGCCTGTTTCAGCTTATTTACAAGAGCATGGATATCATCCACTTCAAGCACGAAGCGATTCCAACCGCCGGGTTGTGGAAGGCGGCCGTCAGGCATGGCTCGCGCAGCTGAAGTATCAGGTCCGCTGATCCAAAGTTTCAAGTCTGAATTGGACACGATGGCGAAAGCTGGCCCCCAACGTTCGTCCAATGAGAAGCCGAGCATCTGGATATAGAACTCAACAGCCTTATCAACATCATTGACCATATATCGAATGTTCGCCATTTTAAAGTTGCCTCTTTATTTCATAAATTTGTTGAGAAGGATTATATAACTGATTTCTTAAACCATAAATTTAAAATCTCCCGCTTGAATTTTATTCAACGGGAGCCATCTTTCTTTTACTCACTGATTACTGTTCACTCTACTTCCCCATACAACTTGCGATGCACCACACTCAGCGCGCGCACCTGCTCTGCCGCATGATACGAAGACCTCACCAATGGATTCGACTCGACCCACTTGAAGCCAATCTCCATGCCGAAGGCTTTGAGTTCGGCGAATTCTTCCATGATGTAGTACCGTTCCATTGCCAGGTGTTTCTTGCTGGGTTGTAAATATTGACCGATGGTTAAGATATCCACGCCCCAAGATCGCTGGTCACGCATCACTTGTTTCACTTCATCCATCGTCTCGCCGAGGCCGAGCATGATGCCTGATTTGGTGAGTACATCGGGGTCAAGTTTCTTTGCGTTGGATAATGTGGCGGCGGCCCAGTCGTAATTATCCTGCGGCTGGACGGTCTTGAACAAACGCGGCACGGTTTCCACGTTGTGATTCAAAATCTCGGGTCGCGCATCCATCACAATTTTCAAAGCTTCAAGTGAGCCTTTGAAATCGGGGATTAGCACTTCAATTGAACAGCCCGGCAGAACTTCACGAATTCTGCGAATGACCATTGCGAAAATCGGTGCTCCGCCATCACGACGTTCATCGCGATTTACAGATGTGATGACCGCATGTTTTAATTCCATTGATTTGACAGCTTGCGCCACACGTTCGGCTTCGCCCCAATCCATCAGACCGGGCTTGCCGTGTTTGATATCGCAAAAGGCGCAGGTACGTGTGCATACGTCGCCGAGCATTAAAAATGTCGCAGTGCCGCTGCCCCAGCATTCGCCGAGGTTCGGGCACATGGCTTCTTCGCATACGGTATGCAATGATTTCGAGCGCATCAATAATTGAATGCGTTCATAATTTTCACCCGATGGCGCGCGCACCTTGATCCAATCTGGGCGGCGCAAGGGGCGTGATTCTGTTTCGGGTTTGACTCTGTCTCTCGTAGGGGTAGCAGCCATAAGGTCCTTTTGATGCGGACACAGCAACGCTGTGTCCCTACTTCTTTTTAACGATTAATCTTAATCCGCGAACTTCGACAACTTCGACAAGGTCGCCCTTACCGATTGATTCTGACTCAGGAGATTTTTCTGCGCTCCATAATTCGCTTTCCAGTTGAACTTGTCCCGCATCCCCTTCAAACGTTTTAGCTGTTCCTGTTTTCCCATGCATCGACTCAACTCCCATCTGGGCTGGGCGGCGCTGCGCGCCGATCGCAACCAGCAAAATGGCGAAGAACATTAAGCCAAGGAAGATTCCCATGCCAATGACCAGCGGAACAGATACTTTCTGAAACTCAGGTGTGCCCGGTGAATTGAATAATACCAATGCACCCACAATAAAGGATGCCACGCCCGCAGTGGTAAGCGCGCCATGCGAAGGCGCTTTGATATCGAGAATGAATAGTACGAAAGCCATGATGAAAAATACAAAGCCAAACCAATTGACCGACAATACGCCCATGCCATAAATGGCGAGGGTTAAACAGACCACGCCAATGAAGCCCGCTGCCCAGCCGCCGGGGCTGGAGATTTCGATCAGAATGGCTTGTACACCAATCGCAAGCAGAAGAAATGAGATGTTTGAATTGGTCAGCATGAACAAAAGTTGTTCGATCAGGCTCACATTAAGCGGTGATTGAATTGCACCTTTTGTATGCAAAGTGATCTCGCCCGCAGCAGTTTCCACTTTGAAGCCTTCGAGTTGATTTAATAGATCGTTGGTGTCTTTGGCAATGAAATCGATCAACCCGTCTTCAAGAGCTTCCTGGGCGGTGGCTGCCTTGGCATCGTCGATCATGGCATTTGCTAATGCAAGAGCTTTGGCTCCGCGCGGAGTGACCAGTGGACGAATTTCTGCTTTGATAATATTTTTTACTTTTTTATCGAGGGTCTCGGTTAGATCATTTCCGCTCGAGTCAATCGGGCTGGCCGCACCGATGACCGCTTCCGGCGCCATCGCAATCACATGCGCCGCCATCGAGATGATCGCACCGGCGCTGCCGGCCATGGCTCCATTCGGCGTGATATACATCACCACCGGCACACGGCTGGCGCGAATGGCTTGGATGATTTCCACAGTGGTGCCTAGATCGCCGCCCGGTGTATTTAGTTGAATGATCAGGACTTGCGCATCCTGCTGTTCGGCGATCTTGATGCCCCTCTTGATATATTCCTCCATGACCGGCATGATGGGGCCGTCTGCATTCATCACCAATACACGTGACGTGTCGTTTTGCGCGTGGACTGTTGAAAAGAAGGCGAATACTGTCAAAACGAGCAGGAATACGCGGATATGTTTCATAATCAAAGATTATAAACTGGTTTAGGTGAGACGGAGATTAAGGAACAGGTAAACAAGGCAAATGCTTTTTTTCTATATTTGCCCTTCAAGATAGGCTCGGGTCCGTTCGTGCTGCGGATTGGTAAATACTTCATGGGCAGGTCCCGCTTCGATGACTTCACCCAAGTACATGTAAATAACAT